>Ga0265294_10005335_pt1 | contig 15717 bp, 30 predicted proteins | sample MunlanPumphouse3_FD_192504 | JGI IMG/M metagenome (GOLD analysis project Ga0265294, IMG submission 192504) | Groundwater microbial communities from a municipal landfill in Southern Ontario, Canada - Pumphouse #3 | ecosystem: Environmental > Aquatic > Deep subsurface > Groundwater | place...
GGGCTCAATTACACCACATACAAAATTTAACGCAGAAGTATATGTATTGACTAAAGAAGAAGGTGGAAGACATACTCCATTCTTTAACGGATATAGACCACAGTTCTATTTTAGAACAACAGATATCACAGGACAAATTGACCTTGAAGAAGGCGTTGAAATGTGTATGCCTGGAGACAATTCAAGATTTATAGTTGAGTTAATCCATCCTATCGCTATCGAAGAAGGCTTGAGATTTGCTATCAGAGAAGGCGGAAGAACAGTTGGCTCAGGAGTTGTAACAGGGATTATTCAATAAGCCTGCGTGAAGCCCTGCGAACCCTAATTTAACAATCCAATAAGTTCAGTACCGAGTACTGAACTTATTTTTGGGGAAAGGAAAGAACCGTCTTTAAAAGAAAAATAATAAAAATAATCGCTCACGGTTTCGGACACGAATAGTTCTAAAGCTCATTTCAACTAAAAATCCTACAGCCTGCGAACTCGCTTTGCTCAAACAACGCAAGCTGTTAAACGGATTTTTAGTCTTATTCGCTAAGAACTATAATCGTGCCCTGCAAATGTTCGCTCATTATCTTTATTATTTTTTTCGGCATAAGATACGGATGAAAGAAGCGGGATAGTGTCATCTTTTGAGGAAAAAGTACCGGTTTCTCAAAATTGTTTGTTAATGAAATGTAATAAATATTATTTATTAGAAACAACTTAAAAAAACAAGAAAAAACACTTGATTTATGGCATTTGATAGTATATTATTAAAAAGCTTGCCACATGCGATGACGTAAAAGGTTGCTGAAATTTTAACGTTTCAGGGAATTTTTACAGAGTATGTCCTGCTAAAAGCAGGGCGACCGGTACCGCTTTTATTAAAAAAAAATATGAAACACCCGGATGGGTTTATCGAGGGGTTCCGAGTTGTATGGAGACATACGAAAAGGAGGTAAATAAATGGCAAACACACAGAAAATAAGAATCAGGTTAAAGGCTTATGATCATCAATTAATTGATCAATCTGCTCAAAAAATTGTGGAAACAGCTAAAAATACGGGAGCAACCGTTGCAGGACCAATTCCGCTGCCTACTGAAAAACAAATAATAACAATACTCAGGGCAGTCCACAAGTACAAAGATTCCAGAGAGCAGTTTGAGCAAAGAACACACAAAAGATTGATTGACATAACAAATCCTACACCAAAGACTGTGGATTCGCTTATGAAGCTGAATCTGCCGGCAGGAGTAGATATTGAAATCAAATTATAACAAGAATAGTAAGTAGAGAACACACTCTGCTTAGAATGATTGCGCGAGCAATCCGCTGTAAGAAATTAGGAGGTGTAAAATGAAAGCAATTTTAGGAAAAAAGATTGGAATGACTCAAGTGTTCACTGAACAAGGCGAAGTTATTCCTGTAACTGTTTTGGAATCCGGCAACTTGGTTGTTGTTCAAAAGAAAACAGAGGAAAAAGACGGATACAATGCCATACAGGTTGGATTTGGAGACGTTAAAATTAAAAATGTTATTAAACCTAAGAAAGGTCATTTTGATAAATCAAAAGTAGAGCCTAAAAGATTTCTAAGAGAATTCAGAGTAGATAACATTGACGATTATGAAGTTGGCCAAAAGATTGGCGTTGACATTTTCCAAGTAGGGGAAAAAGTTGACGTTTCAGGAATTTCTAAAGGTAAGGGATTCCAGGGACCAATAAAAAGACACGGACACTCAAGAGGCGGCATGAGCCATGGTTCAAAATTCCACAGATTAAGAGGCTCATTAGGAGCATCTGCAGGCGTAGGAAAAGTTGTTAAAGGAACGAAAGCTCACGGTCACATGGGGAATGAAAAAGTAACAGTATTAAACCTTGAAGTGGTAAGAGTAGATGCAGACAAGAATGTAATACTTCTAAAAGGTGCAGTACCCGGACCTAAAAAAGGCTTAGTAAAAATCAGAGAAGCAGTTAGAAAATCTAAGTAAGAATTGCATGGAAAGGAGGATTAAAGATGCCAAAAGTAGCTCTTTATGATATAACAGGCAACCAAATAGGTGACGTAGAGTTAAGTGATGACATATTTGGTGTAAAAGTTAACACTCACGTAATGTATGAAGCCGTAAAAAATTATTTGGCTAATCAAAGACAGGGAACTCAGTCTGCTAAGACTAGAGGAGAAGTGAGAGGCGGCGGCAGAAAGCCTTGGAGACAAAAAGGAACAGGCCGTGCAAGACAAGGAAGTATAAGATCACCGCAATGGATAGGCGGAGGAGTTGTATTTGCTCCTAAACCGAGAGATTACAGCTATAAACTTCCAAAGAAAATAAAAAGATTAGCACTTAAATCAGCACTAAGCTCAAAAGTACAAGATCAAGAAATTATCGTAGTGGATAGCTTGGTTCTTGATAAGCCAAAAACTAAGGATATGATACAGGTTTTATCAAACCTTAAAACCGGCAAGAAAACATTAGTGGTTATGCCTGAAAGAGATGAAAATGTAATATTAGCATCAAGAAATATCCCAGGCGTAAAAACAGCATTTGTAAATACAATTAATGTTTACGATATATTAAACTGTGATTCTTTCCTTATAACTAAGGATGCAGTTAATAAAGTGGAGGAGGTGTACGCATAATGCGCGATCCACACGATATAATCATAAAACCAATAGTGACAGAAGCAAGTATGGATGCTATGGCAGATAAGAAATACACTTTTGTTGTTGATAAGAAGTCTAATAAGACTGAAATAAAAAATGCGGTGGAATCAATTTTCGGAGTTAAAGTAGCAAGTGTGAACACTATGAACATGCTTGGCAAGAACAAGAGAATGGGAGTTCATGTGGGCAAGAGAGCTGACTGGAAAAAAGCCATTATAACTTTAACAGAAGAAAGCAAAACAATAGAATTCTTTGAAGGGATATAAGATGCCCTAACCCAATTTTTCCGACCGATAGGGAGAGAAAAATTGATGGTAGGTCATTCGCAACGAATTCCCAAAATATGCGACCGAAGGGAGCAAATATTTTGGCGAATGAGACTGCGAGATGCCCTGCGAACCCCAAATGTTCGAGCAATAGCGAAGAACAGATTGATGGTAGGTCATTCGCAACGAATTCCCAAAATATGCGACCGAAGGGAGCAAATATTTTGGCGAATGAGACTGCGAGATGCCCTGCGAACCCCAAATGTTCGAGCAATAGCGAAGAACAGATTGATGGTAGGTCATTCGCAACGATTATGACTTGACCCAATTTCTTCGACCAGAGGGAGAAAGAAATTGTAGGTAAGTCAAACGCAATGAGTTCCAGATTTGCATGAGCGAAGCGAATTAGCAAATATGTGAACGAAACTGCGCTTCCCAAAATATGCGACCGAAGGGAGCAAATATTTTGGCGAATGAGACTGCGAGATGCCATTTTGGGAATCTCATCGTAGAATTTAGAATAATCGAAATATAGATATTTAAAGAAGGAGGAAAATCTCATGGGTATTAGAAAGTATAGACCAACTTCTCCGGCGTTGAGACAAATGACTGTTTCAACTTTTGAAGAAATAACAACTGATGAACCTGAGAAATCTCTTTTAGCTCCGTTGAAAAGTAAGGCAGGAAGAAATGCTCACGGAAGAATTACAGTTCGTCATAAAGGCGGCGGAGAAAAGAGAAAATATAGAATTATAGATTTCAAAAGAAACAAAGATGGAGTTCCGGGAAAAGTTGCAACAATAGAGTATGATCCAAATAGAAGCTCATTCATTGCACTTATAAATTATGTTGACGGAGAAAAAAGATATATTATAGCTCCACATAAACTGAAAGTTGGAGATACAATAGTTTCGGGTCAAGATGCAGATATTAAAATCGGAAATGCACTTCCTGTAAGAAGTATTCCGGTTGGTACAATGATTCACAATATAGAGCTTAAACCGGGAAAAGGCGGACAAATGGTTCGTTCAGCAGGAAACGCAGCTCAACTTATGGCTAAGGAAGGCAAGTATGCGCAGGTAAGACTTCCAAGCGGTGAAGTTCGAATGATAAGCATGGACTGCAAAGCAACAATCGGTCAGGTAGGAAATATTGACTACGAGAATATAACCATTGGTAAGGCAGGAAGAAAGAGACATATGGGAATCAGGCCTACAGTAAGAGGCTCAGTAATGAATCCTAACGATCACCCTCACGGTGGTGGTGAAGGAAGAGCTCCCATAGGAAGACCGTCACCGGTTACACCTTGGGGTAAACCAACTATTGGTTATAAAACTCGTAAGAAAAACAAGAAATCTGATAGTATGATAGTAAGCAGAAGAAAGAAAAAATAGAACAGGATTGAAAGGAGGAAATAGTGAATGGGTAGATCGTTAAAGAAAGGACCTTATTGTGAACCAAGTCTTATGAAAAAGATTGTGGATATGAATGATGCAAATAGCAAAAAAGTGTTGAAAACTTGGTCAAGAAGATCGACAATATTCCCCGAAATGGTAGGCCATACATTAGCTATACATGATGGCAGAAAGCACGTTCCTGTATATATAACTGAAGATATGGTTGGACATAAGCTGGGTGAATTTGCTCCGACAAGAACATATAGAGGACATGATAAGTCCGATAAAACTTCAAAAGTTAAATAAGAAGGGAGGATTCGCTAATGGAAGCTAAAGCAATTGCTAAATATATTAGAATATCACCAAGAAAAATGAAATTTGTGTGTGATATGGTAAGAGGCAAGCAAGTTGACGAAGCATTGGCAATTCTAAAATTTCATCCCGGCAAGGGCGCTAAAATTTTAGAAAAGGTAGTAAAATCTGCAGCAGCTAATGCAGAAAACAACTTTGATATGGATAGAGATAAATTATTTGTTTCAAATGCATATGCAAACCAAGGGCCAACTCTCAAAAGATGGAGACCAAGAGCAAAAGGTTCGGCATATAAAATATTAAAAAGAAGCAGCCACGTTGGTGCAGTTGTAAAAGAGAGAGAATAACTACAGTAAAGGAGGTAAAAGATGGGTCAAAAGGTAAACCCTCATGGACTAAGAGTTGGTATAATAAATGATTGGGATTCTAAATGGTATGCTGACAAAAAGAATTTCGGAGATAATTTAACGGAAGACTATAAAATTCGTGAATATATAAAAAAAGAAAACTTTCAAGCAGGTATAGCAAAAATAGAAATTGAAAGATTTGCCGGCAGAGTTAAAGTAAGTGTATTTACTGCAAAGCCAGGTATGATTATAGGAAAAGGCGGTACCGGTGTTGATAATTTAAAAACCAGTATAGAAAAAATAACCGGTAAGACTGTTATTATTAATGTAGAAGAAGTTAAGGTTCCAGAGTTAAACGGCCAATTAGTTGCAGAAAATATTGCAAGTCAAATTGAAAAGCGTATTTCATTTAGAAGAGCAATGAAACAGGCAATGCAAAGAACAATGAAAACGGGTGCAAAGGGAATTAAAACAAGTGCATCAGGAAGATTAAACGGAGCTGATATGGCTAGAACTGAAGGATATTCAGATGGTAAGGTTCCTCTTCATACTTTGAGATCTGATATAAGCTATGGTTTTGCAGAAGCAAATACTACATTCGGTAAGATTGGTGTTAAGGTGTGGATTTGCAGAGGTGAAATTCTCAGAAAACCCGGCTCATTATTATCCGATTATCAAGAGCCTACAAGAGCATTAAATGATAACAGAGACAACAAAAAGAAAAGAAGAAGTAATTATAGAAGAGACAAAAAGCAATAAGTCCTGAAGGAAGGAGGAAATAATTATGTTAATGCCTAAAAGAGTAAAACGCCGTAAACAGCAAAGAGGCAGAATGTCCGGTGTTGCTACGAGAGGCAATACTATCACATACGGCGAATATGGGCTACAGGCAATAGAGCCAGCTTGGATAACATCAAACCAAATTGAAGCAGCCAGAAGAGCTATGACAAGATCAGTTAAGAGGGGCGGTCAAATTTGGATTAAAATATTTCCGGATAAACCGGTAACAAAAAAACCAGCCGAAACACGTATGGGTAAAGGTAAGGGTTCACCTGAATACTGGGTAGCAGTAGTGAAACCGGGCAGAGTATTATTTGAAATGTCAGGAGTTTCTGAAGATGTCGCCAGAGAAGCAATGAGACTTGCCATGCATAAATTGCCTATCAAATGCAAATTTGTTGCCAAGGAACAGGCAGCAGAAAAGGATGGTGAAGCAAATGAAAGCTAAGGAATTAAGGAATAAATCAGTTGATGAGTTGAATAAATCTGTTGGAGATTTAAAGACAGAACTTTTCAATTTAAGATTTCAACTTGCAACAGGGGAGCTTGATAACCCTATGAGAATAAACAAAGTCAAGAAAGATATTGCTCGAGTTAAAACTGTAATTCGTGAACGTGAGTTAAATATTAACTTGGAGTAACAGAAAGGAGGATTAACCTTGGAAAGAGGCAACAGAAAGGTAAGAATTGGTAAGGTTGTTAGTGATAAAATGGATAAGACAATAGTAGTTGCTACTGAAAGACTTGTCGAACATCCTCTGTATAAAAAAAGAATTAAAATGACCAAAAAGTATAAAGCACATGATGAAGAGAACCAATGTGCTACAGGTGATACGGTTAAAATAATGGAAACCAGACCATTGTCAAAAGAAAAGTGCTGGAGATTGGTTGAAATATTAGAGAAGGCAAAATAACCCTATGGACAATTGAAGGGAGGTATAAACATGATACAAACAGAATCAAGGCTGAGGGTCGCAGATAATTCAGGAGCAAAAGAGGTCCTTGTAATTACAGTATTGGGCGGATCAGTTGTTAGATATGGAAATATTGGCGATATAATTGTATGTGCGGTTAAATCCGCAACACCCGGTGGAGTTGTTAAGAAGGGTGATGTGGTTAAAGCAGTTATTGTAAGAACTAAAAGCGGCGTAAGAAGAAAAGACGGAACATATATTAAATTTGATGAAAATGCTGCTGTTATAATAAAAGATGATAGAACTCCTGTAGGGACACGTATATTTGGACCTATCACAAGAGAATTAAGAGATGGAAAGTTTATGAAAATAATCTCACTGGCACCGGAAGTACTTTAATAGGAGGTGTATAAAGATGCACATAAAAAAAGGCGATAAAGTAGTAGTTATAGCAGGCAGCGACAAAGGTAAGATTGGGAAAATTCTTTCAAATATGCCGAATAAGAACAGAGTTGTAGTTGAGAATGTAAATATGCAGACAAAACACCAAAAACAAACAAAAGAAATGCAACAGGCAGGAATTATTACCAAAGAAGGTTCAATCAACTCTTCAAATGTTATGCTGTATTGCGATAAATGTAAATCAGGCGTGAGAACTGAGTCGAAAATAGTTAACGACAAAAAACAACGAGCATGTAAAAAGTGCGGTACTGTTTTATAAAACTCAGGAGGGAGGTACAAGTATGGCCAGATTAAAAGCGACATATAAAGATAAAGTAGTGCCGTCACTGATGGAAAAATTTCAGTATGAAAGCATTATGCAGACACCAAGGTTGGAAAAAATAGTTTTAAATATGGGCGTTGGTGAAGCAAAGGAAAATTCAAAATTCCTAGACAACGCTGTGGAAGAAATGACATTGATTGCAGGTCAAAAACCTGTTGTAACTAAAGCGAAAAAATCTATTTCTAACTTTAAATTAAGAGAAGGAATGTCGGTAGGATGCAAGGTTACTTTGAGAGGAGAGCATATGTATGAATTCTTCGATAAGCTTGTAAACATTGCATTACCAAGAGTTAGAGACTTCAGAGGCGTATCGAAAACAGCTTTTGACGGCAGAGGAAACTATGCTTTGGGAATAAAGGAACAGTTGATATTTCCTGAAATAAATTATGATAAAATCGATAAAATAAGAGGTATGGATATAATCATCACAACAACGGCTAATACTGATGAAGAAGCCCGCGAGCTTTTGAGCTTGATGGGTATGCCTTTTAGAAAGTAAGGAGGGAACGGAATGGCAAAAACATCTCTAAAAGTTAAACAACAGAGAAAACAAAAGTTCTCAACAAGAGAATATACTAGATGCAAAATTTGCGGAAGACCTCATGCTTATTTAAGAAAATATGGTATATGCCGTATATGCTTTAGAGAATTAGCTTACAAAGGTCAGATACCTGGCGTTAAAAAAGCCAGTTGGTAAAATTTTAAAGAAGGAGGTTACTTACATGGTAATGACAGATCCTATCGCAGATATGCTAACAAGAATAAGAAATGCTAATCATGCAAAACATGAATTTGTTGATATACCGGCTTCTAAGATTAAGAAGGAAATAGCTAATATCTTATTGGAAGAAGGATATATTAAAGGCTTTGATGTTATAGATGACGGAAAACAAGGTATTATAAGAGTTGAACTCAAATACCAACAAAATAAAGAAAGAGTAATAACCGGCATTAAGAGGATTTCTAAACCGGGACTTAGGGTTTATGTCGGTAAAGAAGATACACCAAGAGTTCTTGGCGGCTTAGGCATAGCTATTATTTCTACATCAAAGGGAATCGTAACTGATAAAAGAGCAAGAACACAGGGAGTTGGCGGAGAAGTAATCTGCTACGTATGGTAATTATAACGAATAGGAGGTGCCGATATGTCAAGAATAGGGATTAAACCTGTAAATATACCTGTAAATGTTGAAGTTAATATAGATAAAAATAACTTTGCCGTTGTTAAAGGTCCGAAAGGTCAACTTGAACAACAGCTGCCGAAGATTATCAATATAGAAATTGATGGAGCTGAAATAACAGTTTCACGAGAATCTGAAGCAAAGGAATACAGATCACTTCACGGACTTACAAGAACGCTTATTAACAACATGGTTACAGGTGTTACAGAAGGATATCAAAAAACTCTTGAAATTGTTGGTGTTGGATACAGAGCACAAAAACAAGGAAATAAGCTAATTTTAAACTTAGGTCTCTCCCATCCTGTAGAAATGGAAGACCCACAAGGTATTGAAACAGTAGTTGAGGGTACAAACAAAATTATTGTTAAAGGTATAGATAAACAACAAGTAGGAAACTATGCGGCGATAATCAGAGACTGGAGAAGGCCAGAACCTTACAAGGGCAAAGGCATTAAATACTCCAATGAGGTTGTTAGACGTAAGGCCGGCAAGACCGGTAATTAGTAAAGAAAGGAGTGAGTGTATTGCTTAAAAAAGTTGATAAGAATCAAAAGAGAATTGAAAGACACAATAGTATAAGAAATAAAATCACAGGTACTCCTGAAAGACCAAGATTGAATGTATTTAAAAGTTCTAAGCACATATACGCTCAAGTAATTGATGATGCTACCGGAACAACATTAGTTAGTGCTTCAACTCAAGATAAAGAGTTAAGCGCAAAGGTAGCTGAGCTGACTAAGTCAGAAGCAGCAAAACTAGTCGGCAAAACAGTAGGAGAAAGAGCGAAAGAAAAAGATATAAATGCAGTAGTGTTTGACAGAGGCGGTTATTTATATCATGGTAGAATTAAGTTTCTTGCTGATGGAGCGAGAGAAAGCGGACTTGAATTTTAGATAAGGAGGTTAATCATGGAGCAACGTGGACGTATAGATGCAAGCCAATTGGATGTGAAAGAAAAAGTTATCAGCATCAACCGTGTTACTAAGGTTGTAAAGGGTGGTAGGAACTTCCGTTTCAGCGTATTGGTTGTTGTTGGTGATGAAAATGGTCATGTTGGAATTGGAATGTCAAAAGCTGTTGAAATTCCTGATGCTATAAGAAAAGCAATCCAAGATGCTAAAAAGAATATGATTAAAGTGCCACTGAGAGAAACTACAGTGCCACATGAGATAATTGGCAGATATGGCGCAGGCAGAGTTCTTATTAAACCGGCTAAAGAAGGTACAGGAATAATAGCTGGAGGACCGGTTCGTGCAGTGATGGAACTTGCAGGCATTAGAGATATCAGAACGAAATCATTGGGATCGAATAATCCAAGAAATGTTGTTAATGCAACAATGGAAGCCTTAAAATCCCTCAAGAACTCTGAAGATGTTGCAAAAGTCAGAGGAAAAACAGTGGAAGAAATTTTAGGTTAAGAGGTGAGAATAATGGCAACGATTAAAATCAAACAAATTAAAAGCATAATCGGAAGAACCCCTAATCAGGTAAAAAACATGAAAGCTTTGGGTTTGAAAAAGATAGGCCATGTAGTTGAAAAAGAAGATACTCCTCAAATCAGAGGAATTATCAAAAAGGTTGACTTTATGGTAGAGGTTATTGAATAACTACAAGGAGGTGTTAAATATGAAACTTCACGAGTTAAAACCTAATCCTGGCAGTGTAAAAAAGAGAAAGAGATTAGGAAGAGGTACAGCCTCAGGACAAGGGAAAACAGCCGGCAGAGGAATGAATGGTCAAGGCTCTCGTTCAGGCGGAGGTACAAGACCGGGATTTGAAGGTGGAAACATGCCTCTTTACAGGAGACTTCCAAAGAGAGGATTTACAAATATTTTCGGAACTCAGTATGCAGAATTAAATGTAGAAGATTTAAATCAATTTGAAGATGGAGCTGAGATTACTCCCGAAGTTCTTAAATCAGAAGGCATATTAAAAAAACAACTAGACGGCGTTAAAATACTTGGAAATGGTGAACTTGAAAAGAAGCTTACAGTGAAAGCTCATAAATTCAGTAAGTCAGCCGTAGAAAAGATTGAAGCTGCCGGCGGTAAAGCTGAGGTGATTTAGTTGTTTGAGACTTTAAAAAATGCTTGGAAAATTCCTGATTTAAGAAAAAGAATTACATTTACGTTATTAATGCTGGTAGTGTACAGATTAGGTGCTGTAATACCTGTTCCGGGTATTGACAGGGCAGTTGTTGAAAACATGTTTGCCGGAACCGCAGGAGGCCTTTTAGACTTCTTCAACATGATGAGCGGTGGTGCATTTAAAGACTTTACAATATTTGCATTAAATATATATCCATATATTACATCTTCAATTATACTTCAGTTATTGACAATTGCTATTCCAAAATTGGAAGAAGTATTTAAAGCTGAAGACGGAAAGAAAAAGATGGGTCAATGGACCAGATATATAACTATTGTTTTAGCATTGATTCAAGCCACTGCATACAGCGTAGGTTTCTTTAACCAAGCTATAATTGAAAAGAGCTTCTTATCAATAGTTACAGTGATTATAGTCTTAACAGCAGGAACAGCATTCCTTATGTGGTTAGGCGAACTGATAACAGAAAAAGGTATAGGAAACGGTATATCAATAATCATTATGATTGGTATAGTATCACAGTTTCCACGTGATTGGGGAACAATGATTTATCAGTTCCAAGCAGGCGCAGTAAATATATTAGAAATATTAATATTTTTGATATTTGCTTTTTTCATAATAGTTGGAGTAATAGCTATTCAGCAGGGAGAAAGAAAAATACCTGTTCAGTATGCAAAAAGAGTAGTGGGAAGAAAAATGTACGGCGGACAAAGCACACATATTCCTATGAAAGTATTAATGGCTGGAGTTATGCCTGTAATATTCGCTTCAACACTTTTGGCAATTCCTCAAACATTGGCATTCTTCTTTCCATCAATGGCAGCAGGAGTTCAAAAATATTTCTCTGTGGCGCAGAGTCCTGGAGTATATATTTATACAATATTAAACATATTGCTGATTATATTCTTTACGTATTTCTATACAGCGGTACAATTCAATCCATTTGAATACTCAAATACCCTTAAGGAAAACGGAGGATTTATACCGGGTATAAGACCGGGAAAACCGACTGCAGAATATTTAAATAAAGTATTAAACAGAATTACAATAGCAGGAGCAATTGCACTTGCAATAATAGCAACAATACCTACATTGGTATTCTCATTTACAAATTTGAATATCAATTTTGGAGGAACATCACTTTTGATAGTATCAGGTGTTGCACTTGAAACTATGAAGCAAATAGAAGCCCAAATGATAATGAGACATTACAAAGGATTTTTAAAGTAGAAAAGAGGTAAGGAAAATGAGAGCAATTTTATTGGGACCTCCGGGAGCCGGTAAGGGAACTCAAGCAGAAACAATTGTAAATGAATTTTCAATACCGCATATATCCACTGGAGATATTTTCAGAAAAAATATAAAAGAAGGAACTGCTCTTGGCAAGAAAGCTGTGGAGTACATGGACCAAGGTAAATTGGTTCCCGATGATTTGACAGTTGAACTTGTAAAAGACAGATTGCTTCAGGATGATTGTAGAAACGGATTTCTATTGGATGGATTTCCAAGAACTATCTATCAGGCAGATGCTTTAGAAGATGCTTTAAAAAGCATGGAGCAAAGCTTAGACTATGTAATAAATATAATGGTCAGAAAAGAACTTCTTGTTGAAAGAGCTGTGGGCAGAAGAGTATGCAAAGACTGTGGTCAGACATACCATATGTCATTTAACAAACCTTCAAAAGAAGGGGTTTGCGACAACTGCGGCGGAGTACTTCTGCAGCGCAAGGATGATACTGAAGAAACAGTTGAAAACAGAATTAATGTTTATATGGAACAAACAGAGCCGCTTATTGATTATTACACCAAAAAAGGTATAATAGTAAATGTAGACGGTGAGAAACCCATAACCCAGGTTAGCAAAGATATAGTTGCTAAGTTAAGGAAATAGTATGATTATTCTCAAAACAAGAAGAGAAATTGAAATAATGAAAAAGGCCGGACGTTTAGTAGCACAATCTCATGAATTGGTGAGAAAGAATATTAAACCCGGTGTTACCACCAAGGAGCTTGACCGGTTGGTTGATGATTTCTTAAAATCTCAAAACGCCATACCTACATTTAAAGGTTATAACGGATTTCCCTTTTCCATATGTGCTTCCGTTAATGAAGAAGTAGTACATGGATTTCCTTCAGATAGGGAGTTAAGGGAAGGTGATATAATTAGTGTAGATATAGGTGCAACATTTGAAGGATATGTGGGTGACAGTGCAAAGACATTTTTAGTCGGTGAAGTGGATGAAGAAAAGAAGCATTTAGTTGAAGCAACAAAACAATGCTTTTATGAAGGTATAAAATATGCAAAAGCTTCATACCGCCTGTCTGATATATCACACGCAATCCAAGCTTATGCAGAGTCACAGGGTTTGTCGGTAGTAAGAGATTATGTTGGGCACGGAGTAGGGAAAAAAATGCATGAATCACCGCAAGTACCTAACTTCGGGAAACCAAACAAAGGTCCGCGGCTGCAAGAAGGAATGGTCCTTGCTATTGAGCCTATGATAAATGCAGGAGTATACAATGTTAAGGTTTTAGAAAACAACTGGACAGTGGTCACTGTTGACGGTAAACCATCTGCTCATTATGAGCATACTGTTGCAATAACAGACGGGGAGCCGGAATTGCTAACCGTGATATAGAGGTGAGCTAATGGAATTAACAACAGATTTGAAAATCGGTCAAATAGTTAAATCAAAAGCAGGCAGAGATAAGGAAAGAATATTTCTTATATGTCAAGTTGTTGATGAGCAATTTGTGTTGGTATGTGATGGTAATTTAAGAAAACTAAATAACCCTAAGAAAAAGAAAGTGAAGCATTTAATGATTTATAATACAGTATTGACAGAATTTGCAGAAAAATTACAATGCAATAAAAATCTAAACGATGCATATGTAAAAAAACTTTTAGAGCCATATGCATTAAAAGAAATGGAGGTTGAGTGATCAATGTCCAAGAAAGATGTAATAGAAGTCGAAGGTAAAGTCTTAGAAGCACTTCCAAATGCAATGTTTATAGTTGAGCTTCAGAATGGACACCAGATTTTAGCGCATATTTCTGGAAAACTGAGGATGCACTACATCAAGATTCTTCCAGGAGACACAGTAGCTTGTGAATTATCACCATATGATTTAACAAGAGGAAGAATAACATGGAGGAAAAAGTAAGGAGGTATTACAATGAAAGTAAGACCATCAGTAAAACCTTTGTGCGAAAAATGCAAGATTATCAGACGAAAAGGTAAAGTTATGGTGATTTGCGAAAACCCAAGGCACAAACAGAAACAAGGTTAATGGATAAGTTAAAATATTAAACTACGAAGGTAGGAGGTGTAGCTTAATGGCAAGAATCGCCGGTGTTGATTTGCCCAGAGATAAGAGAGTTGAAGTTGGCTTAACATATATTTTTGGAATAGGCAGATCAACTTCTAAAAAGATTTTAAAAGCAACAGGTATTAATCCTGATACAAGGATTAAGGATCTGACAGAAGACGAAGTTCAAAAATTACGAGCTGAAATAGATAAACATCCTGTAGAAGGAGATATGAGACGTGAAGTAGCATTGAATATTAAAAGACTTAAAGAAATCAACTGCTACAGAGGATTAAGACATAAAAGAGGATTGCCTGTAAGAGGGCAAAATACTAAAAACAATGCAAGAACAAGAAAAGGTCCTAAGAGAGTTTCAGGAAAAAAATCTAAAAAATAAAAGGAGGGGCTTAAGTGGCAGCTAAAAAACAACAAAAAGCAACGCGAGTAAGAAGAAAAGAACGTAAAAATATAGAAAAAGGCCAGGCACATATTAAGTCTACCTTTAACAATACACTTGTTACTCTTACCGACTTGCAGGGAAATGCAATTTCATGGGCAAGTTCAGGTCAATTAGGATTTAAGGGTTCAAGAAAATCTACGCCATATGCAGCAAGCATGGTTGCTGAAGAAGCAGCAAAGAAAGCTATGGAGCATGGATTGAAAACAGTAGAGGTATATGTTAAAGGACCGGGCTCAGGAAGAGAAGCAGCGATAAGATCACTGCAGGCAGCCGGACTTGAAGTTAATTTAATTAAAGACGTTACTCCCATACCGCATAATGGTTGCAGACCGCCAAAGCGCAGAAGAGTATAATAGAAACGAGGTGAAAAGATGGCAAGATATACTGGACCTGTTTGCAGAATATGCAGAAGAGAAGGTTTAAAGTTATATTTAAAAGGTGACAGATGTTATACTGACAAATGTTCAATCGGCAGAAGAAATTATGCTCCCGGTCAGCATGGTCAAAGTAACAAGAAACTGACTAACTATGGTACTCAGTTAAGAGAAAAACAAAAAGTTAGAAGATATTACGGAGTTTTAGAAGGACAATTTACAGAATACTACAATATTGCAGAAAAAATGTCCGGAAAAACCGGTGATAATTTATTGAAATTATTAGAGCTTAGATTTGACAATGTTATTTACAGATTAGGCTTAGCAAATTCAAGACCAGAAGCAAGACAATTGGTAGTTCACGGTCATTTTACCATAAACGGCAAAAAGGCTGACATTCCATCAATGATTTTAAAGGTCGGTGATGAAATAAAGGTTAAGGAAAAGAGCCAAAATTCAGATAAATTTAAAATTTTATCTGAAACTCATAAGAATACTGCACCGCAATGGCTGCAGGTTGAACCCGAAAATTTCACAGGAAGAATAATTGCTGAACCTGCTAAAGAAGATATTGAAATACCAATTGAAGAGCATATGATTGTCGAGTTCTACTCCAAGTAATAGCATTTAAGAATTATTACCCTCGACAAACAAAAAAAATAGGAGGGTTGGGATGATAGAAATTGAAAAACCAAATATTACTTTAAATGAAAAGAATGACAATAACACCTATGGTAAAATAGTGGTTGAGCCGCTGGAAAGAGGCTATGGGACAACAATCGGGAATTCATTAAGGAGAATACTTCTTTCATCGTTACCGGGAGCAGCTGTTACTTCAATA
>Ga0265294_10005337_pt1 | contig 15715 bp, 15 predicted proteins | sample MunlanPumphouse3_FD_192504 | JGI IMG/M metagenome (GOLD analysis project Ga0265294, IMG submission 192504) | Groundwater microbial communities from a municipal landfill in Southern Ontario, Canada - Pumphouse #3 | ecosystem: Environmental > Aquatic > Deep subsurface > Groundwater | place...
TATGAGTAGAGTTGTCGCAATGGTATAAACAGCCAATTGGTAGAAGGCAATCGGAATAGTATTCATGTAGTACTCCTGCAATATAAAGAAAGAGTAGTTGAACAGTAAAAACCTGCGACAGCACTATAAGATCAAGACGCTTGAGATCCAGTATCGCACTATTTATTTAAGCCATACTGATACTGTGTCCGTTGATAAACAGCGGGAACGGGATGGATCCTCTTTATTTATGTTAAACCATATCGCCATATTTTTTACAACTACATCATGAGGTTCTTGCAAGGGCCTTTTAGGAGGTCTCCCTGATGAGCCTAGAAAGATATTGAAAAGGTCGCGCTGATATGTTATTTTTTTGAAGTTTTTAACGACCTATAAAGCATGTAAAAAAAGGAGATTCCGTGAAAGCCATAACCTCTGCAAAATTTATAATCGTTGCCCTCTGTGTGACTGCGCTCTTTGGCTGTCAGGGAGGTTCATCTACCTCCGGCTCAAAACTTGAATCCAAGAAAACAGGACAGGTTCTGGCCGAGGTAAACGGCAGTACTATCACCACCGGTGATTTTAGCCGCGAACTGAAAAATCTCCCCGACTACCTCAAGGCCATGGCTGATACCCCTCAAGGCCGCAAGGAGATGCTGGACACCATGGTTATCCGTGAGTTGATCCTGCAACAGGCGTCAAAGGATGGTGTTGACAAGGGGCCCGAGATCGAGGAAAAGTTGCGGGATCTGAAAAAGCGACTGATCGTGGAAGCCTTCCTGAAGAAAAAAGTCGAAGCTGAGTCACAGGTTTCGGATGCTGACCTGCAAAAGTTTTACGAGCAGAATAAGGATAAATTCAAGTCTGGAGCTCAGATGAGGGCCAGCCACATTCTGGTTAAAACCGAGAAAGTGGCCAAGGATATCTTGGCTCAGATCAAAGCTGGTGGTAATTTTGAGGAATTGGCCAAGAAGAATTCCATCGACTCATCAGCAGCCAAGGGTGGCGACCTGGGTTGGTTTGGCCAGGGAACCATGGTTCCTGTCTTTGAAAAGGCTGCCATGGGGCTGAAGGAAGGTCAGGTTTCCGACGTGGTCAAGTCGGATTTCGGCTTCCATATCATCAAGATGACCGGCAAAAGACAAGCAGGTGTGCGTTCCTTTGAGGAGGTCAAGGATCAGATCAAGGGCGCCATCCTGCCGTCCAAGCAGCAGGAAATCTTCCAGAGGATTAAGGAAGAACTCAAGAAAAATGCCAAGATAACCATCAAGGAAGATGTCCTGAATGCCATGGGCAAGAAGGATGAAGGCAAGGCAGAGGAAAAGAAGCCTGCTGAACCAGCTACTCCGTCCGCTACGGAGAAGAAGTAACCCGGCGCGTTGTCGTTCCGTACGTTTGCATGTAGTATATATGACAAGAAGGGTGGGTTTTTTTGCCCACCCTTCTGAGTTTGATATTTGAGAAGAAAAGAGCGTAACCATGAAACAAAACTTATTTGCCCTGTTGATAGCTTGTCTTTGCCTGTTACCGGTTGGTGGCTGCGCAAACAAAGACCTGGTTGTGACAAAAGAGCCGACAGCGGCAACTGTCAAGATCGAGCAGCCAAAAGTAACGCCAGCTGAAGTTACTCCGCCCGGCAAGGTAATCAACGCCATTGCTGCTGTTGTAAACGATGAGATCATTACACTGTATGAGGTCAACCGTGAAGCCTCACCGGTTATCCGCGAAACTGTAAAAAAGTCTACTCTTGATGATGCCGCACTCAGCAAGATCCGCCGTACAATGCTGGATCGCCTGGTGGAGAAAAAGTTGGTTGAGCAGAAGATCAAGGAGCTGAATATCAAGGTCAGCGAGGAAGAGATTCGTCAGGCCATTGATGATGTCAAGAAGCAGAACAACATGACCCAGGAAGCTTTTGTGTCTGCTTTGGCAACTCAGGGACTTTCCTTTGATCTGTACCGCAGCCAACTGGTGGAGCAGCTTGAAAAGCTCAAGCTGGTGAGCATGGAAGTGCGCTCCAAGATACAGGTAGGTGAATCCGAGATGCGTGAGTATTACGAGGCGAACCGCGCCAAGTACACCGAGGACGAGACCTTTCGCGCCCGTCACATCTTTTTCCGCACCAGCGATAAAGCTCCAGCCGCTGATATCAAGCGTACCATGACCACAGCCCTGGTAGTGCTTGACGAGGCCAAAAGCGGCAAGGACTTCATAGAACTGGCCAAGACCTATTCCGAGGATCCCGCTGCCCGTAAAGATGGTGGTGCTTTAGGACCGTTCAAGAAGGGTGACATGCTGCCGGAATTGGAGCAGACCATTCTGGCCATGAAGCCGGGTGAGATCAGTGAGTTGGTTTACACCTCGGCTGGATTTCATGTCATCAAGCTGGAGGAGAGGGTTAGCGGAAAAATAAAGCCGTTTGAGAGCATCAAGGCCGAGATCGAAGAAACGCTCTATCGTAAGAAATCAGAAGAGCGCTTCAGCCAGTGGGCCAAGGAGTTACGCGGCAAGGCCAGCGTCGAGGTTAGGGACTTGCCGGGACTGTTATAAAAAGGATGTAGAATAGACCAGCCATTAGCCCTGTTTCAACCAGCGTGCAACATCTTTGGCATGATAGGTTATAATGATGTCCGCGCCAGCCCGCTTGAAAGCGATCATGGTTTCCATCACCACTCGTTCTTCGTCGATCCAGCCATTGGCTGCCGCCGCCTTGATCATGCTGTATTCGCCCGACACGTTATAGACCGCAAGCGGCAGGTTGTGTTCGTTGCGCAGGTCGCGCAGAATATCCAGATAGGGCAAGCCTGGCTTGACCATGATGATATCAGCGCCCTCATCAATGTCCGATGCCGCCTCGCGGAACGCCTCCAGCCGGTTGGCCGGGTCCATTTGGTAGCTGCGGCGGTCACCGAATTGGGGGGTAGATTCGGCTGCCTCGCGGAACGGACCATAATATCCCGATGCATATTTGACCGCATAACTCATAATGGGAATAGCATCGTAGCCGTTCTCGTCCAGTTCCTCGCGGATGGCTGCAACTCGACCGTCCATCATGTCAGAGGGCGCTACCATGTCGGCTCCGGCCTTGACATGTGAAAGCGCTTCCTTTGCCAACAACTCCAGTGTTGAATCGTTATCCACATCGCCATCGATAATCAGGCCGCAATGGCCATGATCGGTATATTCGCACAGACAAACATCGGTAATGACCGCCAAGCCTGGAACCTCACGCTTGATGGCGCGGATTGTCTCCTGGATGATACCGGTATCGGAATAGGCGTCGCTGCCCACTGCATCCTTGGTCTCCGGAATACCGAACAACAATACGGCCGGGATGCCCAGCTTAAAAACCTCTTTGGCCTCTGCCACGATATGTTCGATGGATTGCTGGCAGATGCCGGGCATGGAGGAAATCTCTTTTCTGATATCACTCCCGAAGGCGGAAAACATTGGATACACCAAGTCATTAACCGACAGGCTGGTCTCGCGGACCATCCTGCGAAAGATCTCGTTGCCGCGAATTCTGCGCGCCCTGAATTGCGGAAAAAACATGAATACCCCCTCTTCCAAGCTTTGATTCACTACAAAAAAATAGTACTGCAACGACACCTGTAAATGCAAGCACGACCACCCCCTTTGTACAAAAAAGTACCACAGCCGCTTGTCTTTTAAAAAATGTCTGTTATCGTGAAAATATAATTGCGCATTGGGCAAAAAAATTAGAATCGTCTTTTTTATTGCAGCTCTTTGACTAAGGCGCTATAAATCAGGCTAATTTGTATTTGTCAATACTCTAACAGAAGGAGGACAGCATGAAGAGACAGCTTATATTGATGTTGGCAGGATCACTCTTGGCAATCACAACAGCCGCCTCAGCCGGCAATCGGGAGGGAGCCTTCTCGATTTCTCCGGTTGTGGGTGGTTACCTTTACGACGGCAAGCAACACTTGGACACAAACCTGATTTACGGGGCAAGGGCCGGTTACAATTTCACCAAGGCCTTTGGGGTGGAAGCTCTCTTTGACTATGTTCAGCCGACCAAATCAACCATTAACTCAACAAAAAATATAGCTTTGTATCGATACGGAGGGGAACTGCTCTACCATTTTATTCCAGACAGCACCTTTGTTCCCTATCTTGCCGCTGGTTATGCCGGATTGAATTTCGACAAAGGCGACAAGCGTACTCGTGGTGCATTTGACTACGGGATTGGCGCAAAATTTTTTCTGAGCGACAACTTTGCCCTCCGGGCTGATGTACGCCACATCATCTACAAATTTGACAGAACATTCAACAACCTTGAATACACGATTGGCGCCTACATCCCTTTCGGCGGCGTGACGCAAGCTGCAAAGCCTGTTGAGCCACCAGCCCCAGCCCCTGTTGTTGTCATGCCTGTTGAGCCGCCACCAGTCCCCATAGCGCCCGTTGACAGCGATGGTGATGGAGTGATTGACAGCCTCGACAAGTGTCCCGACACACCGGCAGGTGTAGCGGTTGACAGTGATGGCTGTCCGCTGGATTCCGACAAGGATGGCGTATCCGACTATCTCGACAAATGCCCCGGCACACCGGCAGGTGTAGCGGTTGAGGGTGATGGCTGTCCGCTGGACTCCGACAAGGATGGCGTACTCGACTATCTCGACAAATGCCCCGGCACTCCACTCGGAACAAAGGTTGACACGGATGGCTGCCCCGAGGTTGTAGTGTCAGCCCAGAAGGCAGCTGCTGCCGAGAGATTCTGCCGTAAGCCGGCCATGTTGGCTATCGAATTCGACACCAATAAGATTTACATCAAGCCTCAGTACCATGACGAACTGAAGATAGTTGGCGACTTCCTGAGGGATTTCCCCAATGCCAAGGGCGAAATCTCAGGACACACCGACAATATCGGCAGCAAGGCGTTAAATCAGAAACTTTCTCTGGCACGCGCCAAGAACGTCAAGAAGTACATCGGTAATACATTCGCCATAGAGGCAGCCCGCATCGACGCCAAGGGTTATGGTTTCTCAAAACCTGTCGACAGCAACAAGACCAAGGCCGGCAGGGCGAAAAACCGCCGTATTGAGGCAAACTTTACCTGCGAGTAGTATAAGTTGTGAGGGATTCCGTGAGAATGTAGGACATGTGGCATATTAAAAATGCTGTAGGTAATAAACCGCCGACTCCGAGTTTTCTCGCAGTCGGCGGATTGTTTTTGTTTTCATGCCTCTATTTGATATTTCACTGTTTTCAAACCCTTTGGAACGGGCTGATATCAATGGTGAATTACGCTTTTTTTCAAGTGGAACTTCAGGCTAGTCGTGCATTATTCAAACTGCGCTTTGAATTCCTGAGTCATATGACGTAGATCAGCGACCTCGGATCGTAAGACAGCTATTTCCTGCTCAAGCTGCGTAATCCGGTCATTTTCGGCCATAACTCGCAGTCGTGATGGCTCTGGACGTGTAGTGTGCACATTTGTAGCAGGTTCCGGCTCTCCTGCAAACAATTGGGCGTAACGTGATTCCTTTCTACCCGGTTGTCGGGCAAGTCTGGTAATAAGTGGCTGCTCACGTTCCATTAACTCGCGCAATACCTCCTCTACAGCCGCAAGATCAGGAAATGACTGCATACGCTCTGTACGCGTACGCAACTCTCCCACGGTTTGCGGGCCACGTACCAGCAATTCGCACATCACAGCAAGCTCCACAGGTACCAAGCCCAGCTTCTCAGCAAAAAGGTGGCGATATTTTGGTACTCGCCCGCCATCTGCCGACACAACGACGAATTGCTTGAAGCGCAGTGTGTCGAGTGCTCTGACAACTTCTTCCTCTTCCAGGCCAAGTATCGGATCCCGGTTCGATTTTTGATTGCATGCGTTAGTAAGAGCGTTGAGTGAAAGTGGATAATACTCGGGCGTAGTCAGTTCCTTTTCAATCAGACAGCCGAGTATCCTAACTTCGATATCGCTCAGTTTTGTTTCCATAAGATCACCCGCGAATCTTTGCTAATTTTATAGATGGAGGCCGGTTTTGTAAAAGAGGTACCTGAATACGCGTTACTTTGTCTGCACCACGGCCGGGCTGGATGTGAATATATCCTTCCGTTGAAGTTGACCGTTGATAACCTCCACCTGAATGCGCAGCTCCTGCTTTTCAACAACGTTTTCCCCTACCGTGGCAGAAATGTTCAGCTTCACCATTCGCCCTGTTTCAAGGGAGTCTATCCTGAAGGTCACAACACCTGCTGCTTGGCGGAAATCGGCACCGACAGCCTCAACGTAATCAAGTTCGGATGGGATGGTAACTCGAACAGAGAGTCCTTGGGCTGCCAGAGAACCGGCATTGAGAACCGCAATGTGATATTTGATGTTTTCACCCCGTACAACGGTTACATTTTGGGGTTTGGCAACTATACGCACCAGGGGAGCTGTTGCCGTGACAACGGCTTCTTTGGAAAATGTTATGTCGTTGTAAGTGCCAGATACTGCCTTGATCTGAAGATGAGTCTTGAATCCATCGACTCTGTCGGACGGCATTCTGAATGTCAAGTTGCCTTTGCGTTTTTCACCGGGGGCGAGGGCTATCTTCTCCAGCTGCTCACCTGGTTTTTCAGAGGACGCCAATAGTACGTCGTATTCCTTTGAAACCGGTAGCGATAGCAAAAACTCTTCTCGTGTAGGGCTCTTGTTGATTATCTCGAACGGTATCTGACCATTTTTACCTGCCTCGGTCGGCTTGTTGCCAGATGGCATGACAATAACCAGCTTGATACCTTCTTTAGCAATCTTTAATGCCGCTAAACGCTCGCGTTCCTTGCGTTCTGTCTCGGCCTTTTCTCTAATGACGCGGTCTCGCTCTGCCTTTTCCTTTGCCTGACGTTCCTGTTCTGCTTTCAAGACGCGTGCCTGCTCCGTGGCAAGCTCGTTGTTGCGCACCTTTCGAGCGTTTGCTCGCAGCGTTTTATCGAGGGATAAGCTTTCGCCCTTGTTCCGGCGTGCCGCCAGTGCCAGTAGTTCTTCTTCCACGCTGGCCTTGAGAGGGCTGTCGCTGAATTCTGTTGTAAATTGGGCGATGGTTTTAGCCGCCAATGCATTGTCACCGGACTTCAGACAGGCCCGAGCAAGCAATAAAAGCGTGATGTCCCGCAGGGGTGAGTCGGGGAAAAATTCGGTGAGCTGGTTGACCTTGTCGATGGCCAGCAGATAATCCTTCTTTTGGAATGCGTTGAATGCCTCAATGTACAGGCTGGAGTCGTCAAGCTCTGTTGCGAGGCAAGGCGAAGCACAAGGAAGCAGGATCAAAAATCCAGACAGAAGTGCCATGGTGAATCTTGTAACTATATGACTCCACATCGATAAGCCTATTCCACGAAGCTCTTGAGCTTCTTGCTGCGGCTGGGGTGTCGCAGCTTGCGCAATGCCTTTGCCTCGATCTGGCGAATACGCTCGCGGGTGACCTCAAAATCCTGGCCGACCTCTTCCAGAGTATGGTCACTCTTCTCACCAATGCCGAAGCGCATCCGTAGTACCTTTTCCTCGCGTTGGGTCAATGTGGACAGAACGCGTGCGGTCTGCTCGGAAAGGTTCGCCTTGATGACCGCTTCGATGGGGGAGATGACCGCTTTGTCTTCGATGAAGTCGCCCAGATGGGAATCTTCTTCCTCCCCAATGGGTGTCTCCAGCGAGATGGGTTCCTTGGCAATCTTGAGCACCTTGCGTACCTTGTCCAGTGGCAGTTGCATCCGCTCGGCAATCTCCTCGGGGGACGGTTCGCGGCCATTTTCCTGAACAAGTTGACGGCTGGTACGGATCAATTTGTTGATTGTTTCGATCATGTGAACCGGTATGCGGATGGTTCGAGCCTGATCGGCAATGGCTCGGGTTATGGCCTGACGAATCCACCATGTGGCATAGGTGGAGAATTTGTAGCCACGCTGATACTCGAATTTGTCCACGGCCTTCATCAGGCCGATGTTCCCTTCCTGTATCAGGTCGAGGAACTGTAGTCCGCGGTTGGTGTATTTTTTTGCTATGGAAACAACCAGTCGCAGGTTGGCTTCGATCAGTTCCGACTTGGCGATGCGCGCCTTGCACTCACCCTCTTCAATGGCCTTGAGTGCCGTAGACAACTCACTTGCCTTGAATCCCGATTCCTGCTCAACCTTTTGTAACTTGCGTGCGGCGTTGCGCAGACGCTTGTCAAGCTGGTCAGTCTCTTCGGCGTTCATCTTGAATTTTTTGAGATCAACCGCAGCCTTGTTCTCATCCTTCTGGTATTTCTCCAAGAGCGGTTTGAGTTTGTCAGCGGGTATCAGGGCATCCAGCTCGATCATCTCTTTCATGAGTTTGTCGACCCTGATCGACAATTCCTTAAGTCGCTCGGCAATTTTGTTGATGTGGCGATCTTTCAGGCGTAGCGATTTAAGCAATTCTGCCTGCCGGTCCTTGGCCTGGCGGTATTTTTTCTCCAACTCCTTCTTTTTTGGGGCGGAGTTGGCTGCTTCCATATCGTCGTTGATCTCAGTCAGCAACTGTTCTTGGGCCGCTATAGCATCAATGTCTTCCAGGATACGTATCTTTTGAACATCTTCCTCATCCTCTTCCAGTTGTTCCTCTTCCACCTCTTTGCTGATTTCCGAAGCGCCAATCTGGAACTTGCGCAGTTTTTCCCCCAAAAGCAGGACTTCTCTGACGGTTATAGGGGTGTTGAGGATGACGCTCGCTACATCACGCTCTCCGTCTTCAATACGTTTGGCAATCTCGACTTCACCTTCGCGGGTCAAGAGCGAAACAGAGCCCATTTCTCGCAGATACATACGTACAGGGTCGCTCGTCCGGCCAATGGACCCAGGTTCAAATTCGACCTCCTCGGCCTCTCCTTCGGCCTCTTCGTCTTCATCCAGGTCGGTTTTAATTTTAGGAATCTTGACCTTCTGGGAAGAGTCGACGATCTCGATGTCCATGTCACCAAACATGCCCATGACGTCATCAATCTGTTCTGTAGCAATGTCAGCTGGCAGTATGTCATTAACATCGTCAAAGGTCAGGAAACCCTTCTCCTTGCCGAGGTCGATCAGTTGCTTGACTTCATCCAGATTTTTCTTGGCCATTCAATTCACCTCAAAAACTGCATTTAAATCAGTTATAGTTTGGATTTTCTGGTACGCAGGGCATCTGCCTGTTGCAACAGGACCGCGTATTCTTCGCTGTCAGGATCCAGTACCGCCAAGCGGGCAGCAATGCCTCTGATGGATAAAAGTGACCGTTTCTCCCTGCCTTGGATGCAATTGTCGAAAACCGTTCGCCAGTTGATGCCTGCAAGATATTCATCTGAAATCAGCAGGCGCGACAAAAGCGTTCTGAGTTCCGGCGCATCGATTTTTTCGGTAAGGCGGCTCAGTGCCCGGGCATTATCATTGTCGGCCGTTGCATTCAGCATCAGGCATGCAAGCTCCAGGTATGCGCCATCGAAAAGATTTTCAACACCGTACTTCTTTGCCTCTGTCAGTGCTTCGGGGTAGCTGCCCATCAGTGCCAGAAGCATTTCCTGATGTGTGTCTCCATTGGCTGCCTTTTGCTGCGACTCAACTTGCAGATCGCGCGGCGCAAGGCTCATTCCCCCCAGGCGTTTGCGGAAGGAGTGAACAGTGATACCCAACAGACGACAAATTTCTTTTTCGTACAGATCCCGCTCCACCGGGTCGGCAATCTTGCGAAAGCGAGGCGCTATTTCATCAATAATCCGCACCTTGCTGTCAACGCTGTCGGGTGGTGTCCGGGCCAACTCCAACCGCACGAAATATTCGAAGGCTGGCAGAGCCTTCTCCTGTCTTGTGCGGAATATCTCCACCGGGTTATCGGCCAAAAAACTGTCTGGATCATCGCCCGCCGGTAGGGTTATGACATAAGCTGGCAGTCGCTGCTCCAGAAAAAGTTCCATGGAGCGGATGGTGGCTTTGCGACCAGCGGCATCGCTATCGAACAAGGTGTATACCTTGGCTGCGTGACGCTTGATGAGTCCTCCGTGGGTAGCTGTCAAAGCTGTTCCACAGGTGGCCACAACGTTACGTATGCCAGCCCGGAACAAGGCCAGGTGGTCGAAATATCCTTCCACGATGATGACGCTGTTCTCAGTCCTGATGGCAGGCAGTGCCATATCCATCCCGAACAGCACCGCGCTTTTGTGGTAGAGCGACGATTCAGGCGAATTAATGTATTTAGGCAGTGAACTGTCAAGCACCCGTCCGGCAAATGCGATCACATTCCCCTTGGCATCACGGATGGGGAAAATCAGCCGGTTACGAAACAGATCGTACCACCCTCCTTCATTCTTGCGGATGAGGCCAAGTTTTTGGGCAATTTCAAGATCGATGCGATTGGTCTTTAAATGTTGCACAAGACCATCTCGGCGATCAGATGCAAAACCGAGACGGTAAGCCTCTGCAATTTCCCCTGTTGCGGCGCGCTTTTCCAGATAAGCCCTGGCAACAGCCCCTTCCTGCTTCTCCTCAAGTACCGATCGGAAATAACCGACCGCCATGTCGTTGATCTGTTGGAAGGTCAGGCGCTCAATCTGGGCCTGTTTTTCAGCAGGGGTAAGCTGACGATCCTCAATTTCGACCCCTGCTTTCCTTGCCAGCATCTTGACCGCTTCAGGAAAACCAAGCCCCTCTATCTTCATGATAAAGGAAAATGCGTCGCCTCCGGCGCCGCAACCGAAGCAATGGAATATCTCTCTTGCCGGGTTAACGTTGAAGGAGGGTGTCTTCTCGGCATGGAACGGACAGAGACCGGTATAGTTGGCGCCGGCGCGTCTCAGCTGAACGTAGTCGGAAACTACCTCCAGAATAGAGATCCGTTCTGCTACCTCGCGCACCTTCTCCTCGGGAATCATGGCTGTGCGCCGGGTTTACCCCGCAACGAGGAAAGCATCCTGTCGCCGACTTGTGCAAACATGTTGGCAGACTTTGTTGAGCGAATCTTCTGTTTAAGTTGTGAGGGCATAAAGCCTGCTGTGGCGATGCAAAACAGCATGCTCAGCAGCAAGGCGCCTTCAGCGGCTCCAATGAAAAGCCCTCCCAGCCGGTTTATACTGCCCAGCATAACGACACGAACTGCGGTGGTGATGATGTTGCCAAGGATGTGGGCGATGACACCGGTCAATATCAGAAGCAGCATGAAGGCCAAAAAGGCTGATACATGCGCAGGCACATGAAGAAGTTTGCCTATCGGAACCGAGATTGGCGGATAGTAGCGATATGCTATCCATCCCCCCAGAATAAGGCCGGCAAGTGACGACACCTCATTTACTAATCCGCGGGCCAGGCCCTTGAGGGCAAAGATAATCAGTACCGTCAGGATGATTATATCAAAAAGGTTCATCAAGGCGCCTTGATACCAAGTAGCACTCTAACGCCGCGTATCATTTTTGCTGCGTTGATGCTACGGCTTGAATGCAGCTTTGAAGTGGCTGCTACAAAGAAGGGGCGATCAGTTTGATAGCCCCTTCGCCGGTTCAGGTATACTGCTTGAGATGCCGTATGTCCAAGCAGAAGCAAGCTCAGGTTAGTTGTTGTCTGACGATGTCACTGACAATTTTACCGTCGGCGCGTCCTGTCGTCAAGGAGGTGAGCAATTTCATGATCTTCCCCATGTCCTTAATTCCCTGAGCGCCGGTCTCCCGGATGGTCCGTGAGACGAGTTCGGCAATCTCATCTGTGTTCATTTGTGCGGGAAGAAACTGGAACAGAATGGCCATCTCCGCCTCTTCCTTGTCAACCAGATCCTGCCGGTTGCCATCCTGATAGAGCCGAATGGATTCACGGCGCTGTTTAACCATGGTTGAGATAACCTCTATAACCCCCTGGTCATCCAGTTCGTGTTTGAGGTCAATCTCGCGGTTTTTAACCGTAGAACGGACCATGCGCACAGCCGAAAGGCGCAGGTCATCCCGCGCCTTCATGGCTTGCTTCATCGCATCGTTGAGCTGTTCTTTTAGTGACATGCAGTGATTTCCAATCCAGGTAGACGGGATTGTACGTTAACGAATTTATTTACTGTAGAAAAACCGCGGAAAATAAATTCCAATTTGCTAATCCAACATCTTGCGCTGTTTCTTAAGAGCGCGCTTGCGGGCTGCAATGGCCTTTTTCTTGCGTTTTATGCTTGGCTTCTCATAGTGTTCGCGTTTGCGAACTTCAGAAAGTATACCTGCTTTCTCGCACTGTTTTTTGAATTTTTTCAGTGCAAGTTCAAACGGTTCGCTTTCCTTGATTTTTACTCCCGGCATTCAGTATCCCTCCCCTCATTGTGAAATGGACTGCATAGAATGATGTGTACTGCGCCGTAACATAAGAAATTAGAGAGTTTTGTACAATAGCAGGTAATGCACTATTGTCAATAAAAAACCAAATTACTGTTTACCCAGGTTATGGGGTGCGGGAGTTTTTTTCTTCAATTCCGGATATACCGAATCGGCGCCGTAGTTCTACGTAGATATCTTCCGGCGGGATGTCATGATATCCCAGCAGGACGAGGGTATGGAACAATAGGTCGGCTGTTTCGCAGACGATCTGCTCTCGCGCGCCACCCTTGCCGGCGATCACCAGTTCCGTGGCCTCTTCGCCGACCTTTTTAAGGATCGTGTCGAGCCCCTGCTTCATAAGGGAAGCGGTGTAGGAGTTTTCCGATTGATTGGTCTTGCGTTCAAGGATGACCTGATAGACGGCGTCGAGGATGTGGTTTGATTGTTCTCTCATATACGTACCGGGACTCCTTTTTCATTCAGATATTCCTTGGCTTCGCTGATCGTGTATTCCCGGTAGTGAAAGATGGATGCCGCCAGGCAGGCGCTGGCTCCGGCCTTTGTAAAACCGTCGTAGAGATGCTTAAGGTTGCCTACACCACCCGAGGCGACGACCGGTATCGAAACAGCATCCACTACGGCGCGGGTCAATTCCAGATCATAGCCATCCTTGGTGCCGTCGCAATCCATGCTTGTCAGGAGAATCTCGCCCGAGCCGAATTCCTCCATCTTTGCAGCCCACTCCACGACATCAATGCCGGTCGGTTTGCGTCCTCCGTGGGTATATACCTCCCAGCGCCGCTCACCCGGCACACGGCGGGCATCAATGGCCACAACCGTACACTGTGAGCCGAAGCGTTCGGCTGCTTCCCGGACAAACTCCGGGCGGTGGACAGCCGCTGTGTTGATGGAGGTTTTGTCGGCCCCGGCGTTCAGCATGCGCCGGATATCCTCTACTGTGCGGATGCCGCCACCCACGGTGAGCGGCATGAAGACCCGCTCAGCGGTACGTTTCACCACATCAACAATGGTTTCCCGTTCGTCACTGGAGGCAGTGATATCCAGAAATGTCAGTTCATCGGCGCCCTGGCGGTCATACATCTCGGCGATTTCCACCGGGTCGCCGGCATCGCGCAGCTCCAGAAACTGCACCCCTTTAACGACGCGGCCGCCCTTGACATCCAGGCAGGGTATGATGCGTTTGGTGAGCATGATTTTATCTAGTCCCTTTTTTCAATTTTAACGCCATAAGCCTGACCGGGGCGGGTTTATGCCTCCGGTCCTGGCGCAAGTTGGACATTTTCTTTTGGCTCAATTGCTTAGCAGGGTCTACTCCGGGCATCCTAATTGGATAGTTTAATGTTCTGCACCACCACCTTGATATCCAAGTCCACGATCTAACTCAACACGAGGATTAACACTATCTCGTATCTGTGCTGATGGATCTACTTCATATCTGATTGCATCAGAGGGATTACTTAAATCGTATTTGTATTTTAATCCTGAAGAGGGTGAAACATACTTGTATTCATTATCATTTGAATGATTAATCGGAATTTGTGGTGACGATTGAACTGGTATATTGTGATCGTTGTTGGACTCAGGGTAAGTTGTTGGTGGTTGTGGTGGAATATAATATGAAGGATTTGAGCTTGTAGGTTCTCTAACATAGCTATTTTGATTTTTAAGTTTGTCGAGTTCGCTTACATATGGCACTGGTTGTGGAGCATAGCTATTTGTATTTGCTGGTTTGGAATGGTTGTCAGTACAGGCTTTAATAAGCATCATTGCAACGAAGGGCAACGCAGCCATCCATAAGGGCCTCTTAAAGTAATCTGACATGCCCTGCGAGAGATGCTGATTAAATGTGTTTGAAGTTGTTTGTTGTAGTTTTTCAATTTTATCAAAGGAAAATCCGCAAGAACAGACCCCTTTACCGTCCAATGAATAACCAGTTGTAGTCTTATGCGCATTAGTTTTCTTGATTATTGAACCTTTTTTGCATTTTGGGCATTTTACGCTGATAAATGCGTCGTCCTCTGAATCCCAAATCATACCAACTGAGTCAGTTCCCGATCTATTTGATTGTTTTTGATTTTCCTGTTCTGCCTTTGCTTGGGCCGCTGCTTCTCTCCGCTTTCTTTCCTGTTCAGTACGTTGTGCCCATTCCCGCTCTTCACTTGCTCGACGTTCAGATTCCTTTGCCTCGGCTTCTCTCGAAGCACCATTTTTAAAATACTCTTCAATATGACACCAAGCGGCATTGATCTCTTTTATTTTGCTTGTAGCTTTGGCATAAAGTTGCTCGCTATGGGTATACTTGTCTGGGTGCCATACCTGACACATTAGGCGATAAGCAGCTTTTGCCTCTTCGTAGGTGGCATCGGGGGATATTTCAAGAATTTCAAAGCATCGGTTTGTATTCACGATTACCCTTCTTCTGTAGATTTTTTGACCAACTGGTTTGGTTTTGACCCGCCGATTTCTTGGGCTGGTTGTAAGTCTGATTAACCATTGCAATCGCGCTCAAATGGTGATTTATGCGCATTCTCAACAAAACTCAGAAGTCTATTGATGTTCTCCAAAGCCAATTCAAGCGTAGGACGCCCGTCCAATTCATTTTCAAAGTATTTTTGAAGAAATGGGTATTCCGGCCCACCTCCTACGTCATAGCAGCAATATTCCTTCCATGCCGTGTCGAATGCATCTCTTTTGTCGGCGGGGAGATACAGGCGAAAGCTAAGCATAGCTTTAATTTGCTGTGCAAATGTCCTGTTGAGGATGTAATAGACCCTCCCAAATTTATTGTCATCCTCGGTTGCTTCGCAGTAGTACCTTTGGTCGAGACTCATCAAAGCATCGAGGAAAGCCTCATGAAAGTCGATGGCAGCTTTTTGCATTTCTTTCCGGTCGGAAACTCTGATGGCAGTGGTGTAGCCGATAAGCCCTCCGATTGCAGTTCCAATGAGAGGGAATATAACACTCAAGTTGTCAGCCACAAAGGCACCTCCGGCAGTCGTTTAAGTTGATCAGGTGATCAGTCAGGCAACAGGTGATATTATCGGGATATTACTCAGTTCAATTCTGGTTTTTTCTGTATTTCTTGATTTGTTCAACTCCTTATTGAGCGGTTCACGTGCGCACACGCGTGAAGCGCTCATCTACCCAAATGGAACATTTATCCTGATATGAACAATTGAGGATGGTACGGAACTTCAGAGTCATTTTCGTTACATTTCACTCTTCAACGCGACATTAGGGAGTCAGAAAAAACAAATATACCGTTTTACATCACGTCTTCAGGCCATCTTTGCCGTTCCTTCAATCACAAAATCCTCGACGTAGCATTGCTACGCCTGCGGTTTTGCTCAATCAGGAACAACAAATCTGACCCAAATCCGTGCGTAAAACTTGGTATATCAGTTTATTCTGACTCCCTTACTTCTTCA
>Ga0265294_10005338_pt1 | contig 15713 bp, 11 predicted proteins | sample MunlanPumphouse3_FD_192504 | JGI IMG/M metagenome (GOLD analysis project Ga0265294, IMG submission 192504) | Groundwater microbial communities from a municipal landfill in Southern Ontario, Canada - Pumphouse #3 | ecosystem: Environmental > Aquatic > Deep subsurface > Groundwater | place...
ACAGGTAAGCTGTTTGTAAGTCTTCAAGTGTGCACCTCAAGTTTTGTTGCAAAAACAGGTCACATCTTACCACAGCTTGCCTGTTTTTACAATCTTCTTTCAGTTGCACTTACTTGTTGAATTCAGGAAATATTCAAATATAAAAAACGATTTGCCAAAACGATCTCCGAGATCGCTCCCTGTATGAAAGCGGGGTACGGTCCTTGTGAATATTGCGCAATGCCGCCGCCAGGGCTCATTTCAGGAGCAGCATCTTCCTGCTGGCGAAGAATGTTCCTGCGCGGATGCTGCAGATATACACGCCGGCGGGCAGCATCCCGCTCCGCGGGTTCCGGGCATCCCAGTGCAGGGCATGCCAGCCCGCGCTTTGGTTTTCCATCCGCCATTCCTGAACCTTCCTGCCGTTCAGATCGTAGATCGCCAAGTGCACATCGGATACTTCCGGGAGTCCGAATTTCAGGGTCGTATACGGATTAAAAGGATTCGGATAGTTCTGCGACAGCGTGAAATGTTCCGGGATCTCCGCGCCGAGTGCCGTTTCGAGCGTAGTAAAGGTCATAACCTCGCCATAAACGGTATCAACGCTATTAAGCGCGTATGCCCGGATATAATAGTGCGTATTGGCTGTCAGACCCGCAATTTGTCCGCCAAAAACGCCGGCCGTATCAAGGCTTTCTGATTCGAGTGTATAATGGCCGACATCCGGATCGTCCGCGGTATTCCAGCAGAATCCGTAAACCGTAGCGGCGGGATTTCCGGGATACAGCAGCTTTCCGGAAATCTGCACGCCGGTCGAATCGATCGCTCCCAAAGCCAGCGTCTGCACCGAAGGCGGACCCAGGGTAAAGAAAGAGGATTCCTGGCCGTAAACGCTGTCCACCGCATTAATCGCATAGGGGCGGATAAAGTAGCGCGTGTTTTCATCCAGTCCGCTGATCAGGGAAGTGAAAGTCCCCGTTGAACTTGCCGGACCTTTATCGCTCCGCGCATTGGCAAAATCCGGATTCCCGTTTGTGTTCCAGCAGAAACCATGCTGAATGACAAAGGGATTGCCGGTGTTGAACAGGACAGCGGATGCTGTTACCCGGTCCCTGCCAATATCGCTCAGCGAAAAGCTTCCCAGCATCGGAGCACCGCAAGTTCTAAACGACAGCTCGTCGCCGTACACCGTGCCGTTGGCATTCGTGGCATAGGGCCGGACATAATATTGGGTATTGGGACTCAGGCTGCTCAGAACGGAATGATAGCTGCCGGTGCTGTCAACCGGTCCGTCCAGGGTCTTGTGATCTTCCGTGGTGGGGCTTCCGCTTGTGTTCCAGCAGACGCCGTGCTGTTCCGGCAGCGGAGATCCGGTATTCGTGATCCGGTAATACGCCGTTGCGGATGCCGTCGTGATTCCGCCCAGGCTGTCGCTGACCAGTTCCGGCATTCCGATTGATACGGGCGGAAGCAAATAGGGGTAACCCTCGTTGGCCGTATCGGAGATCGCCCAGACATCCGTAAAATTCCAGCCGGAATCGGTATAGGTGCTTTGCATTCGCATTTGTACGGCAGTACGTCCGCTGCCGCCGGCACTGAGCTCCGTTCCCGAAGAATCGATATCCCAGAATGAGGCGGTCACGGGTGTTTCAGAATTATAATTGTCATAGCCCAGCAGGCCGCCGGCATAGCTTCCGGAAGCATAGTCTAGTTTTCCCCTGCTGTAGGAATGAATAATTCCGGCCCCGTAAGCATATCCGCAGAGACCGCCGGTATAATTTCCGTTGGTACATACTGTGCCGCTGCTCCAGGAATTGCTGACCGTCGAGAAACTCAGTGCGCCGATCAGACCGCCGCAATAGGATTGCCCCATCACGCTGCCGCTACTGCTGTTGCGCACGATCTGGGAATAGAGATACGCCGTTCCCAGCAAACCTCCGCAGTTCTGGTATCCGTTCACGGCCGCATCACTGCTGCAGTCGCTGATTAGTGCGTATTGTGAAAGATAACCGACCAGTCCGCCCGCCCGGCTGAGCGATGCGCTTGCCGTTATCGTTCCGCTGCTGCGAGAATTCCGGATCTTACTGTTATCGTCTGAAAGACCGACCAGTCCGCCCGCGGTATTAGAAGCCGTGACATCGCCGTCTGACGAGCATTCCAGGATCTGACAGCGGGTGTGATTTTGTCCGACCAGTCCCCCGATATTTGCACCGGTCGCATGTACGCTGCCGCTGCTGTGTGCGTTCAGGATCCGGCAATCTACAGAAGCCAGTCCGACCAGTCCGCCGCAATTGTCGACACCATTGATATTTGTTTGACTTTGACAATCTTCAATGACGGAAGTGAAGGAAATATAACCGATCAGTCCGCCGACAACGGCTGTGCCGGACACGGAACCTTCCATGGAACAGTGTTGGGTCTGCGAGCTTATATGGTCTCCGACAAGACCCCCGATAGCTGTGGCACTTGCACTGCTGCTGTAAATACCGCTTACCTTTCCCCCAACATGGCAGTAAAGGATGTCCGAATTGCTGACTTGTCCCGCCAGGGCCCCGCAGTTATAATTCCCGCTAATATCGGCGTTCGTTATTCTAAGCGAAGAAAACGCGGCATTGTTGGCCCTGCCGAAAAGTCCGATATAGGATTCCCCCGGCCGTGCAATGAACAGACTGTCTATTGCATGGCTGCCGCCGTCATAAGAACCGGTAAACGGCGCGTTTTCCTGAGTTGATGGCCGGTAATAGCCTACCGGCATCCAGCCGCGGAAATTTCCGTCCGCCCCGGGAAACCAGCCGCGGACCGGAGCGGCATTAATGTCCGCCGTCTGGACGTAATGCTTGTCCCAGCGGCTTTCATCCGCTGCGATCCAGAACAGTTGCTCCAGCGAAGCAATGTGATAGGGATCTCCGGAACTGCCGTCGCCGGCAATGGGCGCATCGGGCCGGACGGGCCAGGTGGTCGAAGCAATTTCGCCGCTGTAGGCAATACCGTTCGCATGGACCGCGTAGGCGCGGAAATAATAATATTGATTCGGCGAAAGCCCTGAAACGCCCATATAGACATCTCCCGCCGTCTGCCCTACACCGGCATTTGTTCTGTGATCTGCCGTATCGGGATTGCTGTCCGTGCTCCAGCATATGCCGTATTGGCTGATCTCCGGCGTTCCGCTGGAAGTTACCGTTGCGCGGAAGGCGGCGGAATCCGTATCAATGAACAGACAGGCAAGATTCTCGATAAATACCTCCGTCAGGGTCGTCAGCGTATCCGGATCTCCGTAGGCTGTGCCGGCTGCATTTTGCGCATAAGCACGGACAATATAGGTTCTGGACGGCGACAGCCCGCTCAGTTCGCAGTTGAAACTCAGGGTATCGGCAACGGGACCGAGCTCGGTTTTGTAATTACCGGTCGTTGGAAGGGTATTGATTGCCCAGCAAACGCCGTGTTGTGTCGGAAGGGGGTCTCCGGTAGCGGTAATTTTTCCGCTGACACGCGCGCTGCGGCAGCTGACGTTACTGATTGCGCCGGTTTCAACCCCGGGCAAGGTAAAGCTTAAAATTCCGCTGATATGAGGATAGCCGTCGTTAATTGCCGGATCGATCGCCCAGATGTCCGCAAAATCCCAGCCGGCACTCGTAAAAGTCGTCTGGGTTTTCATCAGTGAAGTCGGCAGGCCGCTGCCGCCGTCGGAGATCTGAATTTTTGAAGATACCGTATCCCAAAAACAGGCAATGACGGGATTGGCCGAACATGTGCCGACAAAACCGTGAACGCGGAAATCTCCGCCGCTGACCGTTCCGGTACTGTAACAGTTCTCGATCGTTGAGTTTTCCTGCGCTGAAATACCGGCAAAGCCGCCGAAATTGGAATCATAATTGCCGCTGGTTAGACCGTCAACCTGAGCGCGGCTGTAGGAATTCCGTACCAGAGAAGCGTAATGGTTATATCCGACCAGACCGCCGACGCCGGCAACGCCGTTGACGATCCCGGTACTGTAACAATGGTCGATCAGCGATTGTTTATAATTGTAACCCACCAGACCGCCGACTTCCGTTCCGGCGGAAAGGATCGTGATGTCGCTGTGCGAATTGATCAGCGTGGATGCGCTTAGGACCCCGATCAGTCCGCCGCAGTTGCTGAGGGCTTTCTGGATCAGTCCGCTGCTGTGACAATTGTCGAAACTCGTATTCCAGCCGTATCCGGCTAAAGCGCCGGTATGTGTCCGTGCTTCTTTGATCAGAAAATTTGTCAGAACAACATTTTTTATGACCGCGTTCTTCGTAAAGGCAAAGAGTCCGACATAATCCTGACTGCGGTTGATGTACAGGCTGTCGATGACAAAGTTCCGCCCGTCGTAAATTCCCGAGAACTGTTTTGTCGAGTTAGCGATCGGCGCCCAGCCATAGCCATACTGCCAGTCATAAGTGTCTGCGGCATCGATATCCGCCGTTTGAATGTAATGTTTGTCCCAGCGAGCGCCGTTCTCGGCGATCCAGCGGAGATTACCAAGATTTGCGATCTGAAAGGGATTTTCCGCAGAACCGTCACCGGCGGAAGGCGGAATCGCGGTTTGTCCGTGCAGGGTAAGCATGCACAAAACCGCAACAGCAAAGATAAGGACTTTTTTCATTTTTCTTTCCTTTATTAGGCAGTATTTTTGCCCGAATCAGCAGATGTATCAAGAGTGCCGATTTGGACATATTTCATTGTATTTATCGCTTTAAGCATTTTACATTTGAAACATGAAGAATTTAAATTATTTAAAATTTACAGAGCCACAAATGTCTTTTGCAACATAAAATATCAATATTTTCCCGGTAATATTCCGGGGCAGGGAGAAAAATAAGCATCCGCCGAAAGAAAGCGCGGGATTCCGCTTCGGGAACATGAACGAAAAAACAATTGCATTTAGCAATACCAGCCGTTAAATTTGCTTGGATAAACATGAGGAAGTATCAGCGACGTATCATTTGTTAAAGGCTGTTGAAAAAAACGGATAAACTGGTGAAGGCCTTTAACGTATATTCCGACCGAACGTTAAAAAGCCCGTTCGGTTTTTTTAAAGGATTGATTGTGGATTATTTAAAGATCATTATTGTCGCGATCATTCAGGGGTTGACGGAGTTTCTGCCGGTCAGCAGTTCCGGGCATCTGGCGCTGGCACAGTATCTGCTGGGCATTGAATCTCCCGGCGTGACTTTGGAGGTTTTTCTGCATTTCGGCACCTTTCTCAGTGTTCTGGTGATTTTCTGGAAAGACATTATCCGCATTCTGGTGGCTTTTGTGCTGAACTTCTGGAAACTTTGGAAATATCCGGCGCTGATGCGGGAAAACGAACATTTCGCACTCAGCATATACATTATCATTTCCATGATCCCGGCGGGATTGGCGGGAATTCTGCTGAAAGACAGGATCGACGCCCTTTTCAACAATATCATTCTTGTAGGTATCGCCCTGCTGGTTACCGGATTTGTTCTTTTCCTGACGCAATGGGCTCAGAACCAGAAACGCCCCCTGAACGGCTGGCGCGTGCTACTGATAGGGCTTGCCCAGGCCATTGCCATCATTCCGGGCATATCCCGTTCCGGCAGCACCATTTCCACCGGATTATTCCTGGGTATGCCGCGAGAAAAAATCGCACGATTTTCCTTTCTGATGGCTTTGCCGCTGATCTTTGGCGCTACCGCGCTGGAGGCAAGAGAAGCTTTCAGCAACATGGACTTTGCCTGGAGCGGGATCATTATCGGGACCCTGACGGCCTTCCTTTTCGGTTATTTTGCCGTGAAATGGCTGCTGGCGGCAACGGTTAAGGGACGACTGCATTTTTTTGGCTTTTATTGTTTGTTGCTGGGTTTCATTACGCTGATATTGGGATAAACATATGAGTTGGCTCAGTGAATTTGAACACGAGATCCATTCTGTCCGGAACGGAGAACTTAAACCGGTCTACTTTTGCTATGGTGCAGATCCTTATTTGCGCGACCATGCCATTTCCGAGATCCGAAAGGCTCTAAAGACCGCCGGTATTTCTTATGATTATACGATTATCAGCGGAACGGACAGCGATGCCGGCGAGATCCGTGACCTGCTTTTCGGGACCTCACTGTTCCAGTCCGCCCGCTGTACCGTGATCTTTGATGTCAAGGGGCTGCTGCCATCCGCCCGCAAGATCCTGCTGCAATATCTGCAGCAAGCGACGCCCGGGAACACGCTGATCCTGACCGCCGAGGCGCTGGACTATAAAAACGCCCTGTATAAACGTATTCAGGAACATGCCGTTACGCTGATGACCACCACGCCCTTTGAGAGTGAAATACCCGCTTGGGTTCGCAAATATCTTGCCGGCTACAACCGGCAGATAAGTGCCGCGGCCATCAGCGAACTGTTGCGGCTGGTAGGGGCGGATCTTGGAAAGCTGAGTAATGAACTTGACAAGCTGGATATCTATCTTCCGGACGGCAGGGAAGTAAACGAAGCCGATGTGCGCATGATCAGCGGGCAGTCCATGGTTTACGGTATTGACGATCTGATGATTGCGATCGGGAAAAAAGACAAAGCCGCAGCCGTCGGCATATGCCGGAACCTGATCGAGAACGGCATAAGCGGCGTTTATCTGGTCGTGGCGCTCTATCAATTCATCTGGAAACTGATCATGCTGAAGGATGCCCGCTTGCTGAACCAGACCAAGGATCTTGCAAAAAGCATTCGCGTTTTTCGCGCAAAACAGCTTGAAGAACTCAGGATCTTTTCTCTGCGCTACAATATGCGGGAACTGCGGCAGGCGGTAACCGCACTGGTTGATGCGGATCGCCGGCAGAAAACTACCTCCTGCGACGACCTTGCCAATTTTATGATCGCTCTTGACGGGATAATGGGTTCATGACGGAAAAGAAAAAAATCTACAGTGACGAAGAGCTGATCGCCCGTTTTCAAAAAGGAGACGAGCGGGCATACATTGAACTGGTGCGGCGTTACAAGGACCGGCTGCTGAATTTTGTGTACCGTTATTTAAATTCCTACGAACAAGCGGAAGATGTGGTGCAGGATACCTTGCTGAAACTTTACACCAGCGCCCACATGTACCGCGAGATCGCCAGGTTCAGTACCTGGATCTTTACCATTGCCGCCAACCTGGCCAAGTCGGAACTGCGGCGCATCAAGCGGCGGCGTGTGGTCTCCATTCATGATATGGGTTTTGATGACAAGGAATATGAAATACCCTCAGAAGCCTACAGTCCCGAAAAAGAGACCACCTCTTCTTACGGGGAAAAGCAGATCCAGCAGGCCATCAACACACTGCCGGATCAGTTCAAGACCGTGATCATACTCCGCGAAGTCCAGCAGCTTTCTTACGAGGAGATCAGCCAGATACTGGGGATTTCCATCGGTACCGTAAAAAGCCGGATCAACCGGGGACGTTTGCGCCTGCAAAAACTTTTAAAAGAATTAAAAACACACTAAAAAAAGAATGGAACTTTTTGCCGTCTGGCGGTTTTACACACTTGTTGATAAAAACAAAAGCGGAGGAATTGCGTATCGATGGATTGTTACAGCTTTGAGAAGATCATTTCGGATTATCTGGACTCAAATCTAACGGAAAAGGAACAACAGGCGGCGAATGCGCATCTGGCGGAATGCCCGGACTGTCAGGGGCGTCTGCAGGATATGAATAATATCCTTTCCGCACTTCATTCCCTTCCCCAGCCTTCCATGAACCCCGGATTTGAAGCCCGCTTGCTGGCCTGCATTGAACAGCAGAAAGCAAAGAAAGAAAGTCCCTTTATTTACGTTCTGCATCAGTATTCTCGTGCCATTTCCGTTGCCGCAGCGGTATTTCTTCTGCTGGCGACATCCCTCTTTGTTTACTCCGCTTTTGCACTGCCTTCCGCCCCCGGAAAGCTGCCTGCCGCGGAGATCCGCATGTCCAATGCCGCCCCCGAAATACCGGCAGCGGCCGGAAGCATCCTTGCGGGAAGCCGAGAGGAAAACACGGTCAAGGACACCAGCAAAACACTGCCCCTGAATTATCAGCGGCACATCATGGTCGTGAACGAATAAAACATTTGGATTTGCGGAATTAATGCTTATATTTGCCCGCAAATCATTGAGCGGAGGTTGATTCTATGGCAAAACCAACAGGCTTCGCGGCCAAAACAGCGAACCGTGAGAAGACCGGAAAGAGTTGCAGCGTTTGCGGTCAACCGGTCTCCTATATCAAACATTACCAGACCGTTAAGAACGCCGGCGGCGTTAAATATAAGCAAAAGATCGTCGGAGTCTGCGGCTGCAACAAGAAAGAATATTTTGAATAAAAATTATTCTTAAGAAAACATAATCGGCACCCCGGAATTCCGGGGTGCTTTTTTTCTAACAGTGCTTTTGCTGTTTTATTATTGGGGGTTTTTCCTTATTATTGGAAGATGAAATTAAGATTCGTAACAGGCGGCCTTATCATTCTGTTTCTGCTGGGTTCCTGCGCAACACGCGAACTCCGCACGGAAACGGCTCAAGCGGAGCTTCCGGTAAAAGCGCCGGAACGGTATCCGACCCCGGGTATTTTGCATTTTATGTACGGAGAAATTTACCGCTCCGGCGGTAATTACGCCTACGCCAACATGGAATATCTTCGGGCGCTGGAATATGATACCAGCATTACTATTTTGAATGCGATCGGCGAAAGCTACATGCTGCTGGGAAAACAGCAGCTTGCTACGGATTATTTTGAAAAATCTTTGCAGATGGACCCCCGGGACCCCACGGCCCGCAGGCATCTGATCAACCTGTATATGCAGGAACAGCGCTATGACAAGGCGATCCCGGTGCTTCAGCAGGAATTGAAAAACACAGCGGAAGATATGGAACTATTGCGTAAGCTGGCCGAAGCTTACCGAAAAAGCCGGCGCTACAGCCCTGCACTGGAGGTCCTGAACACGATGATTCGCTTGGATCCGGAGTTACCCTGGCCTTATCTCTATGCCGCGGAGCTGCAGTTGGAAAGCGAAAAGCTTGCGGAAGCCGCGCCCTATCTGGAACGGGTTATTCCCCTGCTGCCGCCATCCGACGATCTTTATGAATTCTGGGTCCGGGCACTTTTTGAAAAACAGGATATACCGGCTATGCTGAAGGCTCTGGAAAAATGGATTGCCGGAACACCCGCTACGCTGGCACCGTATTTCATTTATATTGATCAGCGTTACCGGGCAGGCGAAACGGCCGCCGGCGACAGCGTTCTGGACCTGATCCGTAATCGGCGGGATGAAGATCCGCGCATTTCACTTTTTGAAGGCCTAAGTGCGATGTTCCGTGATGACCCCGATGAGGTATGGTCGCATTATCAGAAAGCCGCGGACTTTAAAGAATCCGGGCCCGATATTTTTCTGCGTTTCTCTATCTGGTTCTGGGAGCGCGGAGAGATCGAAAAAGCCGGGGCGATCACGGAAACGGCGATCCTGCGTTTTGGCAGGGAAGCGCGCTGGTTGCATATGCTGGCGCTGCTGGAGCGGGAACGCGGGGATCCCGAAGCCGCCGAACAATATTTTCTGGAAATCCTGAGGTCGGATAAGAATAACCGCGGAGCGAGGGAAGATCTTGCGGACCTCTACTTACAGAGCGGACGTTTTACAGAAGCCGACTCCGTTTATGCCGGACTGCTCCGTGAATTTCCGGACAATCCGGGTGTTCTGAACAATTATGCCTATGCCCTGGCGCAAATGAACCTGCGTCTGGATGAGGCAATGAACATGGTGGACCGGGCACTGGAACAGGCAACGAATGCAGCTTACCTGGACACCAAAGCCTGGATCCTTTATCAACAGAAAGCGTACCGGAAAGCCCTGCGCTGGATAAATAAAGCCCTGCAATACGGTTCTGCCGGTGATGAGCCGCACTACCATCAGGGCAGGATCCTCCAGGCACTTGACCGGGAGGAAGCCGCGGTTGCGGCATTTCAAGAAGCCCTGAATCAAAACCCCGAGAACCGGGAAGCCCGAGCGGCATTGGAGGAAATGGGAAAATGGACCTATCCGTAATTATCCCCGTATACAACGAAGAAGGAAGCTTGCGGGAACTCAGCGAACGCATTATGCGCGTTTTTGAAAAAGGCGGCTATAAGGGAGAGATCATTTTTATCAACGACGGATCGACCGATAAAACGGCGGAGATCCTGAACGCGCTTGATAATGAGCAGATGTTGATCCGCTCTATCCATTTTCACCGGAATAAGGGCAAGGCGGCCGCTCTGCAGGCGGGTTTTGAGGAAGCCAAAGGCAAATATGTGATTACCATGGACGGAGATCTGCAGGACGAGCCCGGAGAGATACCGGCCCTGATCGCAAAACTGGAGGAAGGCTTTGATATCGTATCGGGATGGAAGAAAAAACGTCACGACCCCATCAGCAAACGCTGGCCCTCAAAATTATTCAACAGTGTCGCCCGCGCCATGTCGGGGATCAAGATCCACGACTTCAACTGCGGGCTGAAAGCCTATCGCCGCGAGGTGGTAAAACAGATCCGTGTTTACGGTGAAATGCACCGCTGGATTCCGGTCCTGGCAAAGGTGGAAGGTTTTAAGACCGGTGAGATCGTTGTAACGCACCATCCCCGGAAAAGCGGTAAAAGCAAATACGGTTTCAGCCGCACCTTCAAGGGTTTTTTTGACTTCATGACTGTCTTTTTCCTCAGCCGGTTTACCCTAAGACCAATGCACTTCTTTGGATTTCTGGGGCTGTTGTCCGTCAGTGCAGGAACGATCGTCGAGATCGTCGTATTGATCTATAAATACGGCTACGGCCATTCCTTCCAGTCGCACCTTGCAATGTTGATCCTGGGTGTTCTGCTTATTGTACTGGGGGTGCAGCTCTTCTCCATCGGCCTGATCGGCGAGATGATGGTTTACCAGTCAAAAAAGAAACAATCCTGAAGCCTATGTACCCTTACCGCTTTTCAATCATCGTACCCACATTCAATCGCCTGGACGAGATCCGGGAACTGCTGGAGTCCCTGGAAAAACAAACGCTGGGGAAAGATGCCTTTGAGGTCCTGGTTGTGGATGACGGTTCTACGGACGATACTGCCGCTTATGTGGCGGAAAAGCTGAAGCAGGGCAGACTGAACCTGCGTTTTCTTTCCCAGGACCATCAGGGTCCCGGGCCGGCAAGGAATCTTGGCATGGAAAATGCGCAGGGAGAATATTATCTCTTTATCGACAGCGATTGTATTGCGCATGAAGGCTGGCTGAAAGCCTATCATGCGGCGCTGACGGAAAAGGTTGCCGGATTCGGCGGACCCGACCGCGTCCGGGAGGATTTCTCGCCGTTGCAAAAGGCAATTGACTATTCCATGACCTCCTTTCTGACCACCGGCGGGATCCGCGGCTCGTCTAAAAAGAAAATATCCAAATACTATCCGCGCAGTTTCAATATGGGCGTGCATGCCGATGTCGTAAAAAAGATCGGCGGATTCGGTTCGCTGCGGCACGGACAAGATATTGAATTCACGCACCGCGTCCGCAAAGAAGGCAAAGTTATCAAAGTGATGGATGCCGTGGTTTACCACAAGCGCAGAACCTCGCTGAAACGTTTTTTCAAACAGGTGTACAACTGGGGCGTTGCCCGCATCAATTTGTATAAGATCGACAAAGGCATGCTGGAGTTTATTCACTTTTTCCCGTTTGTCGCAACGGTATTCGTTTTTGCCTTTTTGATCGCGCTGTGTCTGTGGCCGGCATACCTTTGGCCATTTGCGTTTGCGGCACTTGCCCTGCTGATCCTGATGGCGCTGCACGGAGTTGTAAAATATAAAGACATTCGCGTTTTACCCTATATTCCCCTCGTGGTGCCCATACAGATCCTGGGTTACGGACTGGGTTTTGGCGGAGCCCTGATCCGGCGTGTGATCTTTGGCGGAAAAGAAACGACGGGATTTGTGAAACATTACTATCAATAGCCAGGAGTCATTATGATACCGCAGATGAACAAAGAACGCAAGATCGCAACAGCGGTGGTGGCGGTTGTATTGCTTGCCGTTCTTCTCTATTTTTTCTCTCCCATGATCTTTAAGGGCTTGCGGCCCTCCGGTGTGGATATTTCCGCCTCCCGCGGAAGCACCAATCTATATCTTCAGTATCAGAAAGAAAGCGGCGGGCGCGTACTCTGGAACCCCAATATTTTTGCCGGGATGCCCTTGTATCCCCGGATCACGCCGTCTATAGTGCATGTCGACACCATCATTAACAAACTCGATAAGATCGCCTATTCCTTTTTCTGGTATTACCTGGCGGGTGCGCTGGGTCTGTTCTTTTTACTGCGCTATAAAAAACTGCCCTGGTACGTCAGCCTGATTGCCGCCCTGGCCCTGATTCTGCTCCCGCACTGGATCGCACTCCTGCATGTGGGGCATTTTGCCAAACTGCGCGCCTTCATGATCATTCCCTGGCTGATCCTGAGCTTCAATTATCTGATCGATAAGCGCAGCTGGCTTGCTGTGGGGCTTTTTGCTGCGGCTTTTTCCTGGATTACCCGTACGCAGCACGTGCAGGTGGTGTTCTACGGTATTCTGGCCCTGATCTTCCTCTTTTTGGTGCCGGTCTTTCGGCCGCTGTTCCGCAAGGAATGGAAGCGCTTCGGCGATCTGGCGCTCAAGATCCTGACAGGAACGGTTCTGACCGTTGTGGTCGCCAGCCAGCCTTTTATGAGTCTGCAGGAATACACGCCGCATTCCACCCGCGGCGGAAATGCGGTGCAAATGGAGCTGAGGTCCGAAAGCACGGCACAGGACAAGGGCGTGGGACTGGATTATGCGACGCGCTGGTCGCTGGACGGCAAGGGGATCCTGGCTTTCTTTATTCCGCGTTTTTCCGGGGGCCTTTCGCAGGAGATCTATAACGGGAACCGCTATCCGCAATTGAACGGCAGGGCCATTCCCGGATACTGGGGGGAAATGCCCTTTACGCAAAGTTATGATTTTGTGGGGATGCTGGTCTTTCTTTTCGCGCTGATCGGGATCATAAAGTACTGGAAAAAGGACGGATTTGTGCGCAGCTTGACAGTGTTTTCGGGATTTGCGCTCTTGCTTGCGCTGGGCCGGCATTTTTTGCCTCTGTATAAACTGCTGTACCAGGTCGTTCCTTATTTTTCCAAATTCCGCGTGCCCTCCATGATCGTGAACATGATTTTTATTGTCCTGATCATTCTGGCAGCTTACGGCATCAGGGCGGCCTTTGAGGCAGCTAAAAACAAGGAATGGAAACTCTTTGCCGGCGTTTTCGGCGCCGCGGCGGGATCTTTGCTGCTGATCCTGCTTTTTAGCGGCGGATTTTCCTACGAACTTCCCGGCGAGGCCACGCGCTACGGCGCTCAGACCCTGGAACTTATCCGCAATATCCGCAAAGATTTCCTGCAGGCCGATACCCTGAAGACCCTGTTGCTGGTCCTTGCCGGCGGCGGACTGATGCTGGCGCGGAGTTTTCAAAAATTAAAGACCGTGCCGGCCTATATCCTGCTGGGACTTCTGATCGCAGTGGAGATATTCCCGGTCAGCCACCGCGCCTACAAGCAAATGCCGCTGGAAAATCCCGCAACGGCCGAACGGCGGGAATTCCGGCAGACCAATATCACCCGATATCTGCAAAGCCGCCCGCAGACGGACCGCGCCATGGCCCTGGGACAGGACAGCAATCACTACAGCTATTTTTATCCGACCATCAGCGGTTACAGCGCCATCAAACTTCAGACTATCCAGGACCTGCGCGACCACTGCCTGTTTTACGAGAACCGGTTGAACTGGAAGCTGATCAATATGCTGGGCGGACGCTATATTATCGCGCCCGGCAGGCTTGAAGAGAGCTTTCTGACGCCCGCGGCTCTGGACGAGATCCGTGGAGAGGTCCTTTATGTCAACCGGAACGCACTTCCCAAAGCCTGGTTTGTCAAAGAGATCAAAACTTTTCCCGGCTACGGCGACATGCTGCGTTACATGAACGGCAGCGACTTTGCTCCCGGGGACGAAGCCCTGCTTCCGGAACAGCATGCCGTTGCCAAACGGCAATATGATGCCGCCGGCCGTATTGAGGTCCTGGAATATACGCCCGACCGCATCCGTTTTTCGGTCAGCGCCGAAACCCCGCAGTTTGCCGTATTTTCGGAAATGTACTACCCCGAAGGCTGGGAACTGAAGAAAGACAGCGAGGACATTGCCATTCTGCAGACCAATTACGCCCTGCGCGGTGCGGAACTTCCGGCCGGCGAGTACACGCTGGAAATGCGCTTTCATCCGCGCTCCTATTTTGCCGGCATGAAAGTGGTCTGGATCGGGGATGTGATCATGCTCCTGCTGATAGCGGCCCCGCTTCTGTGGCAGAATAAAAAATTATTATTCAGGAAAAAAGTGACGCAATAGCGGAAAAACATGACAAACGCGACAATAAAAATGAAAGCGCCGGAAATTCTCCTTATCGGAAACGGGAATTCGATATATCTTAAAAACTATATTCACTATGTGCTTCTTCCCCGGAACTTTCACATTGCTCTTTTTACCGATAAACTGAACAATTTGCAGCGAAAAGCATTTTACTCCCAAAACCGGGTTGAGATCATTGAAAGGAAAAGGACAATTCCCCTCATACGCCATATACCGGTGATCCGCATCATTGAAGACCTGCTGCAGATAAAGGATTATCTTAAGCGCCGGGGACGGATCGGGGTCGTGCATGTTCACGCTGCAAGCAGAATGAATACCGCCTTGCTGCCATTTTTAAAAAAGAGCTGCGATAAAACAATAGTGACCTACTGGGGCAGCGATCTGCTTCGGCGCAAAAAGCGCTATGTCCGCTCCCTTAAAGGTTTTCTGTTTTATGCTGACATCATTACTTTTAACTCCGAAGCATTAATTGAAAAATTCAACCGCACTTTTCGGAATGTATTTGCGGGGAAGATTTATAATGCTAAGTTCGGAACGACGCTGTTCCATTTGATCGATGAGAATCAAAAAAACGAAAGCGTGCAGGAAGCAAAGCGCAAGATCGGCCTGCCGCAGGATAAAACGATCATTGTTTGCGGTCATACGCGTGCAAAAGAACATCAGCAGCTTGAAGTCCTGAGGAAAATTGCCGGTATGGATAAAAAGCTGCAGCAAAGAATGTGCATTGTTTTTCCAATGACCTACGGGAAAGCGGACGAAGAATATGAAAGGGAACTGGCGGCATTAAGCGGGGAAATGCCGGCGGCGCTACACTTTTACCGGGACTATATGGAAGAAGAAGATGTTGCGCGATTAAGAAGGGTAAGCGATATTTTTATCCACGCCCAAAAATCCGATGCATTTTCAGCGACATTGCAGGAATTCCTGTATGCCGGGGCGGTTGTTTTGAACGGCAAGTGGCTGAAATATCCGGATCTCCTTGCAGGCGGAGTGAAGTACGTTGAATTTGATGATATCGATGATATCCCGGAAAAGCTGGAGATGATTTTAAGTGATTTGGACACAATAAAAAATACCATGAAACCGAACAGGGAAAAAATTCACCGGCTGTCATCCTGGGAGATCGTATCGCAGCGCTGGATGGAACTGTATAATTGCCGGCCGGCGATCAATTGAAACCTTTAAAGAGGAAAGATGTATGAATAAAATATTGGTTACCGGTGCGGGGGGGTTCATCGGAAGTCATCTTGTGGAAGCGCTGCTGCATCGCGGAGAGCGGGTGCGTGCCTTTGTTCATTATAATTCGTTCAACAACTGGGGCT
>Ga0265294_10005339_pt1 | contig 15712 bp, 16 predicted proteins | sample MunlanPumphouse3_FD_192504 | JGI IMG/M metagenome (GOLD analysis project Ga0265294, IMG submission 192504) | Groundwater microbial communities from a municipal landfill in Southern Ontario, Canada - Pumphouse #3 | ecosystem: Environmental > Aquatic > Deep subsurface > Groundwater | place...
CCCACGGTTCTCTGCCTGACTTTACCAGATAATCATTGATTGCTTTATGGATGGTCTCTTCTGCAAGGACCGAGCAGTGCATCTTTATTGCTGGTAATCCATCCAACGCTTCTGCTACGGCTTTGTTGGAAAGCGTCCATGCTTCTTCCAGCGTTTTGCCTTTGATCATCTCGGTAGCCATACTGCTGGAAGCGATCGCAGCACCGCAGCCGAATGTCTGGAATTTTGCATCGACAACGATGTTGTTTTCGACTTTCAGATACATCTTCATGATGTCGCCACAGGATGGGTTTCCCTCCTCGCCGATACCGTTTGCGTCCTCAATCACGCCCACATTACGGGGGTTCGTGAAATGATCCATTACTTTTTCGCTGTACATTTATCTGAGCTCCTTTGGAGTAAGCGGGGACATTGCCCGGAGTTTTTTCACTGTTTCTGTGAGTGCGGCGATCACAATTTTCACGTCCTCCTCAGTTGTCCTCTCACCAAGAGTAAGACGGATCGAGCCATGTGCGATCTCGTGCGGAATTCCCATTGCTGTTAGAACATGGGATGGTTCAAGTGATGCCGAGTTACAGGCACTGCCGGTCGATGCACATATGCCTTTCATGTTCAGGAACAGGAGAATCGATTCTCCTTCGATGTACTCGAAGATGATGTTCGTGTTGTTTGGAAGACGTTTTGTCGGGTGACCATTTAAGTGTGTTGCCGGAATTTTGAGAAGTTCACAGGTCAATTTATCTCTAAGAGTAGTGAGCCGTTTCGTCTCCTCCGGCATCATTTTGATTGCCCGTTCGATTGCAGAACCGAGACCTACAATGCCCGGTACATTTTCTGTGCCTGCCCGGCGTTTCTTTTCCTGAGCCCCGCCGTGAATGAAATTCTGAATGCGTGTTCCTTTCCGGATGTAAAGGGCTCCGGTACCTTTCGGTCCGTAGAATTTGTGCCCTGAAAGCGAGAGAAGATCAATGTTGTCAGCAGCGACATCTATTGGAACATGACCAACTGCCTGGACCGCATCTGTGTGGAAGTAGATTCCATGCTCTCTGGCGATCTTTCCGATCTCGGCGATTGGCTGGATCGTGCCTACCTCGTTGTTTGCATACATAACCGAGATGAGAATCGTGTCCGGGCGAATCGCTTTTTCGACAGACTCAGGAGAAACCATGCCGTATTTATCTACCGGAAGATAAGTTATCTCAAATCCTCTGGATGCGAGCCATTCGCAGGAATGCAATATCGCATGGTGTTCAATCGCAGTCGTGATGATGTGTTTTCCTTTTCGTTCGTTGGCAAATGCCACGCCTTTCAGAGCCCAGTTGTCGGATTCGGTCCCGCCGTTGGTAAAGTAAATTTCGTCAGGTTGCGCATTGATTGCTGATGCTACCTGTTTTCTGGCGAGGTCAAGAGCCGTTTTGTTGGACTGTCCAATTGAATAAACAGAAGAGGGGTTGCCGAACTCTTCGGAGAAGTAGGGCAGCATTGCTTTCACGACTTCTTCGGCAGTGTAAGTCGTAGCAGCGTGATCCATGTAGATTATTTTTTCAGCCATGATGTTCACATTGTGAATCTTATCTAATTATAGTTATATGTCTTCTTTATATCTAAATATTAGGTATGGGATCATATTTTATTCAGTCTGAATCTGTTTATCCAAAAGACACGATCCTTTTTTTGTGATGTCTTGCACTTCCGTCAGCATGGAATGATAGAAATCAGCCGCTGCTTTCTTTCGGATTGCAGCCATCTCTTTTCCCGCCTGCGTATAAAACCGGTCATACATTCCCTCCAATTTAAAATTGTATTCATGGAAAAACGAGTTGGTATTGTCACCATCTTCCTCTGAGATATTGCCGTCCGTTCCACAGAAGTAGAGCGGCGTTGCATGCTGACCTTTGTAGGCCAGTGTTCGTGCAATGCCGATGGCCCCGGTCACATCGAGTTTGTCTGCATCAAACAGAATTTTTGCTTCGATGGATTCCGGAATCTGTCCGGCACGAAAACGGTGTGTTCTGATACAATCACTGACATGAGATACAAAAGGTTCAGGAAAACCATGTTCACGCAAAAAAGTTCCGGCTTTTTTTGCACCGGCTTTGGCGTGGCAGACATGGGGATTTTCAAACTGTTCTTTTCTCCCGATATCGTGAAGAAGGCAGGCAGTAATCAGGCAGTCGTAATCTACCAAAGCCTCGTGTTCTGCAATAGTAAGAGCCGCATAGAGAACGCGGTAAATATGGTTTTTATCATGCGCAGTATCCGCTGCCATACAAGCCTGCATATATGTATCTAAAATCTCATAGGTCTCTTTATCCATAATTTAGTCTCCGTGAACTCTTCACATTACTATTGGCAATAAAAACTAAAATCTCTTATGAATCTTCATTTCAAGCGAGACCAATGAGAATCATGCTATATTTTTTGAAAAGAGTTGTTTCCCTCGAATGGTGGATGAGTGTAATATGTGCCAGTTTTTTCAATAACACGCAAAAGCAACAAATATGGGTTTTGATTAAAAAAAGGGGTGAACGGGAATCCCGCTTACTTCTCTTCGCCAAATACGTTTTCGTAAATCATGTCGGAGCCGGTTGCGTTCAGACGTGCCCGCTCGTCGGCTTCTTCTGCGAATGCGAGGACTGGGAGTTCCATATCGACACCCGGTGTGTGTCCGAACATCTTTTCAAGCTCGACCTGCTGGGCGTGCATGAAGAGTGAATTCGGGATATCCATTGGACAGAGTTCCTGACACTGACCGCAGTTGATACAGGAATCTGCAATGTGTGCAAATCTGATCATCTGGAACATGAAGTCAGGCGGGATGATTCCGGGGCGAACGAGATGGGGTTTCTTGGTTGAACACTCAACACAGTAACAGATCGGGCAGTTTTCAATGCATGAGTAGCATTTGATACAGCGGCTGGTCTCTTTCATGATCATTGCGAGTTTTTCGGAACCTTCACCAAGAGCTTCGAACTGCTTCTTCTGGTTCTTCTTACCCATCTTGACCATGACGTTCTCGATCTTTCCGCGGATCTCGAGACCTTTTGCCTCGGGTGCACAGGTTTCGATGATGCCTGATTTTACCGCACCGTCGAAGATCATGGCACCTTTCTCGGAACAGATCTCAACAAAGGTTGCCTTGCCGGCTTTCTCGCCGAAGACACCCCAGTTACCACAGGCAATATCTGCCTGACGCGGGATCTTGGTTTCGCAGCGCTGACAGTTCAGACGGCGGCCGAGACCTTCCTCTTCCAGCTCATCGATTGAAATACCTTTGTGCTGGTGTTTGCCTTCTGCATCGGTGTATTCGATGATAAACTGACCTTTGTCGATCTCTTCTTTGAAAACGCAGTCCGGGTCAACACCATACTTCTCGGCGATCATCTTTCTTGCCATGAACGGGGTAACAGATCCACCGCAGTTCAGACCGATCATCACGACGTTGTCCATGTTGATCTGGTTACGCTTGGCAAGTTCGTACATTGCTTTTGCATCGCATCCCTTGACGGTAACGGCGACTTTCATGTCTTTTGCACCGTTCAGGTACTTCTTGATAAGTTTGGGAAGAAGCAGCGTACCGCAGTGAAGGGATCCTGCCGTGGAGACAAGTTCGGCCGGGTCGGTAATGAATGCCGGCTGCGGGTCGTAGAGGTCAACACCTTTTTTGACGGTCAGGACCATATCAACGATCTTGTTCTCAAGCATGTACTTGAGAAGTGATGTTACTGCTCCTCCGCATTCTCCCTTGATACCTGCATCTTTCGTCCATGCATAGCACATATCGCCTTTTGCTGACATTTTAGGCCTCCTGTTTGGTAACTTTCACAGCACAGACTTTGTATTCCGGTGTTCTGGACACTGGATCGTATGCGGTGTTCGTGACTAAGTTTGCCCGTGCTTCGATGAAGTGGAACGGCATGAAGAACACGCCTTCTTTGATATCTTCCATCACGCGTGCTGCGACTGCGACTTCTCCGCGGCGTGAGGAAAGCAGGACTTTTTCACCGTCTGCGATGCCGAGTTTTTCTGCATCTTTCTTGTTCATCTCGAGCCATGCTGTCGGGCAGTCACGGTCGAGCTGGGCACATCTACGGGTCATCGATCCTGATGGCCAGTGCCAGATGGTTGCTCCGGTGGTAAGCCAGAACGGATACTCTGCATCGACCACTTCTGCCGGATCGCGGTGCTCTATTGCCTGGAGTTTTGCTTTGCCGTCGGGCATTCCTGCGAATGAGCTGATGTGCAGGATCGGGGTTCCCGGGTGGTCTTCGGTTGGGCATGGCCACTGAATACCGTCTCCCTCGAGTTTTGCGTAGGTGATACCTGCATACTGGGGTGTGATCTTGCGCATCTCGTTGAACACATCCTCGGAGGTTTCCCATGCGAACTTGTCGCCGTATCCCATCTTGGTTGCGATCATCTTCATGATCTCCCAGTCGAGTTTTGCCTCTCCGGGTGCATCCTGCGCTTTTCTGAATCTCTGGACACGGCGTTCCGCATTGGTCTGGGTGCCGTCTTCTTCTGCATAGCAGGATCCCGGTAAAACGACATTTGCGTATTTGGTCGTCTCCGTCTCAAAGATATCCTGGACAACGAGGAATTCGCAGTTACCCATTGCCTTCTCGACACCCTTGCTGTTTGGATCAGACATGATCGGGTTCTCGCCGAGCAGATACAGGCATTTCAATTTTTCCGGTTCGTGTTCGAGTGTCTCGAGCATCTCCGGGATGTGGAGACCGAGTTTGCCTGACGGCAGATCGGTAACGCCCCAGTAGTCTGCAACTTTCTTTACTGCTTCGGGATTGTTGACGCTGAGGTATCCTGCATATACGTTCGGGAGTGCTCCCATATCGCAGGCCCCCTGGACGTTGTTCTGACCACGGAGTGCGTTGACACCGCATCCTGGCTTTCCGATATTTCCGAGGATCGTCTGGATGAATGCGATCGATCTGACGTTGTCGACGCCGACGGTGTGCTGGGTGATACCAAGACAGTGGACGAATGCCGTCTTGTGCTGGTTCTCATGGAGCCACTGGAGGGCGAGTTGGAGTTTCTCGACTGGGACGCCGCAGATTTTGGAGGTGTTTTCGAAGTTGTATTTATCCTGCGTGACGCATGCCTTGAGTTCTTCGTATCCGTTTGTACGGTTGTCGACGAATTCATGGTCGACCCAGTCATTCTCGATGATGTATTTCATCAGGCAGTTCAGGAGCTGGATATCGGTTCCCGGGTAGTGCTGGATGTGGAGGTCAGCCTGCTTTGCTGTCGGAGTAAGACGCGGGTCACAGACAATGACTTTTGCTCCCTTCTTCTTAGCCTGCATGATCCTGCGGGCTGCAAGCGGGTGGGCTTCAAAGTTGTTTGAACCGATGATAAAAGCGAGACCGCAGTTTGCCAGATCCATGAAGGAGTTGGTCGAGGCCCCTGATCCGAAAACCATGTTCAAACCGGCGACGGTCGGTGCGTGGCACAGACGTGCACAATGGTCTACGTTTGGGGTCTTTAAAACGACACGGGCGAACTTCTGCATGGCATAGTTGTCTTCGTTGCAGCAGCGGGCAGAAGAGATGACCGCGATTTCTTCGGGCTTGTATTTGCCGAAATTTTCTGCGATGAGGGCGAGTGCCTCATCCCAGGTTGCCGGTACTTGTTTTCCGTCTTTCTTAATGAGCGGAGTCGTTAAGCGGTCGGGTGAGTTGATGAACTCAAATCCGTATACACCTTTTGGACAGAGTTTTCCCTCGTTGACCGGAGAGCGCTGGCACGGCTGGGCATCAATAATTTTGCCATCCTTCACGACAAGGTTGAAGGAACAGCCGGTCCCGCAATACGGACAGGTCGTTGTTACATACTTAATTTCCATGGATAAACCTCGGATGATAAGAATTCTATTTGCTGAATATATAAGCGTGTCTTCGGATGTTCTTTTTTTGATTATTTGTGGTGGGTTCACAACAATTGGAAAATATTGTGTGTTAAGTTTATTGTATTTACTGCATCTAAATTGAAAATATATTTTGTAATACAACGCGCGAAAATGCAAGGTTTGTGATATTTTCATATATGAAATCTGTTGGAATGGTATCATCTCGTTTCCTATATCAATCCAAAAAGACTATAGTGTAACCCACACAACGAATAATGCAATAAATTATATAGACTTACAAATCAGGAGGAAATTATGAGCGATCAACCAGAAGGATGTGATGGTCACTGTGACGACTGTGCACAGAAGACCGATACCTGCCAGCAGACAAAAAAAGCTGACATCAACGTACGACACGTAATACTTGTTCTTTCAGGAAAGGGAGGTGTTGGAAAGAGTACGGTTTCCGTTAACCTTGCCTATGCTCTTTCCAATCACGGATATCAGACCGGTCTCCTTGATTTAGATATTCACGGTCCGAGCATTGCCAAGATGCTTGGCATTGAAGATCTCCGTCTTCAGGCAATGGGTAATAAAATCATGCCGGTCAAAGTAACGGGATCCTTAAGTGTTGTCTCAATGGCACTTCTCTTAAATGAAACTGACAGTCCTGTTGTATGGCGTGGTCCTATGAAGGCTGCTGCGATTCAGCAGTTCCTCGGTGATGTGGAATGGGGAAACCTTGACTATCTTGTTGTTGACCTTCCACCGGGAACCGGGGATGAAGCTCTTAATATTGTGCAGTTTGCACCAAATGTTGAAGGTGCTGTAGTCGTAACGACCCCGCAAGATGTCGCAGTTTTGGATTCAACCAAAGCAATCAAGTTTGTTGAAATGATGGATCTTCCGGTTCTCGGAATTATTGAAAATATGTCCGGCATGGTTTGTCCGCATTGTGGTGAGGTTATTGATCTCTTCGGTAAAGGCGGAGGAGAGAAAGCAGCTGCCAAATATAATGTTCCCTATCTCGGTGCTATCCCAATCGACATTGAGATGAGAAAAGCAGGTGATGAAGGCAGACCATTCATCGTCAGAATCCCCGGAGAAACTAAGTCTAACCCGACATGGGATGCTGTTGATAAGGTCATGGAAAACCTTATAGCCGAAGTTGAAAAACGCGAAGAGTAATATGAAGGTCCTCATCGCTGAATATACGACTGTGCATGACCCGTTCCTCGCCCCTGAGGGAAAAGCCATGGTCTCTACTCTGAAAAAGAGTTTTGAAGCGTGTGGTCACACTATTGTTACTCCAACCGGAAGCGATTTCGATGCGGAAATTGCCCGTCTTGCTCCGGACTGTGATTATGGTCTGGTCATCGCTCCCGATGAACTACTTGGAAAATATACCCATACCCTTGAACTTGCAACCCACAACATAGGTTCAGATAGTACGGCGGTTTCCGTTTGTGCAAGTAAACGCCTCTCGTCAAAACTTCTCGCAAAGATCGGTATCGATGTACCTGCTGAAGTTTCAGCAGACTTTGCCGGAAAACGTGTTATCAAACCTATAAAGGGTGCAGGTTCTGTCGGAGTTCGCATTGCAAAAGAAGGAGAACTTCCCGGCAAAGATGAGATGTCAGTTGAGTTCGTTGAAGGTGAACACTTCAGTGTAAGTATTATCGGAAGTCGTGTCATCGGGGAAGCATGCGGATTTTACAGTGGTCTCCCCCCGGTCTTCCTGACGATCAACCGTCAGATCTCTCATCCTGGAAATGACGGGAAATTCATTTACGAAGGAGGAGAGACTCCTGTTCACCCATCACGCGAAGCTGAAATGATCGAAGTTGCCAAAAAAACGATTGAGACTCTCGGTTGTCAGGGTTATGTTGGTATTGACATGGTGGTAGGTGAAAAAATATGGGTCGTTGATGTTAATCCCCGCCCGACCATGAGTCTTATTGGAATCGTGAATGTCATTGAGGAAGAAATCGCCGATGTTCTCCTGAAAGCAACGGTTGGTCTGCCTCATGAATGCGTTCACTACAATGGGAAAATCGCAAAATATGATGATGTTGGCGGAGTAACAGTCGAATGATTGGAATTGACGTCGGAGGTGCCAACCTAAAAATTGTTGACGAGAGCGGCGTTCATATTCATTCCTGCCCACTTTGGAAAAAGTCTGACCTTGGAGAAATCATCAGTAGATATGGCTCAGCTGACAATGCAGCTGTAGTTATGAGCGGAGAACTTGCAGATGGTTTTTTCAACAAATCAGAAGGGATCTCCTTCATCGTAAATGCTGTCAGGAAAACTTTTCCAAATGCTATTTTTTATGGCACCGATGCAAAATTCCATACACAGGCATGTCCGGAACTTGCAGCAGCCAACTGGCTTGCATCCGTTGATTTTCTCCGACAGAAATATCCAAATGGGATGATGTTAGATATAGGAAGCACAACTGCAGACATCGTTCCTTTTGGTCAGTTCGAAAAACTGATGCACATGACCGACACACTCCGGCTTCAGGCAGGCTATCTTGTTTATACGGGAATGCTTCGGACACCGGTCGCCACATTCGCAAACTCAGCAGAAATACATGGTGTTCCAACTCCGTTCTCAACAGAATATTTTGCCTGTTCCGGTGATGTCCACTATGTTCTGGGTCATATCGGAGCAGAAGAATACTCCTCCCCCACTCCTGACGGAAAGGAGGTATCCCGCGAAGCCTGTCTCAGGCGGCTTGCAAGAACGGTATGCGCCGATCTGGAAGAAATTGGCGAGGATGGTGCCGTTAAAATTGCTGAATCCTTCTGGACTGCCCAGCGTGATTTTGTTTGTAATGCGGTGATGAAAGTTTCGAAGGATGCCAAAGCAAAAATAATTCTTGTTGGTGGTATTGGTTCACCGACATTTACTCCGCTTGTTGGCGGTGTCGACCTCACTAAGACACTTGGTATTCCTGCAGATGCATTACCGGCTTTTGCTGTCTGTGAACTTGCGCATACAAATTAATCCATCTTTTTCAGCTTTTTTTGTTTCTGGAACTCTGCTGATGTACCTTTTCCATCTGCCGGTGCTTTGTATAAATCCGGATTTCCGCTTGCTGCAAGGATCACATCCGAAGATGTTGATCCTCTCGGACCTGATATTTCTTTGGTCATCAGGGATATGAACGAGGTTGGCAGCTGCATTCCATAGAGGAAGTTTGCCTGAGGAATCGGCAGATTTGATAGTGCATAATTCCGGACAGTACCGCGGTCTATCTCAATACCCAGTGCCTTCATAATTTCCGCTGTGTGGGAATAGGAATGAAGTCTTGATAGAGAAATTGCCAAATCAATAATTGCGGAACCGAGCCTGGTATCCGGATAAAACGGTTCTTCGGCATAAATGAGAGTACCGCATTCTTTGCATTTGAATCGTCTAATGAATACGGTGATCCTTTTTTTCCCCATAGGGGTATTGAGGATCACATACTGTTTTTCCTTTGTATCGTATGGCATGGGTTTCCCTCCACACAATGGGCATGGTCTTGCCTTTGCAAAAAGTGTTCCATTCAATGATGAAATACCAACGTTGACTGTGGTCATTAGAAGAGGCGGAATTTTAACCAGATGACGGGTCATAATTATTATTAATAGTGGGTAAGATATCATAATCAACCTTATGGCAGCAAAATGACGCTATCTTCATAATCTTCCCCCGCCCATTTCTAAATCAGATGAAAATAAAAGGTATAACTATTCGGGTCCCTCCTCTCCTTCTTGCAGCAACGATATTTTTTGCAGCCATGTGCGCAATGACATTTGGGTCGACCAATGATCCGATTTATGTCTATCTGTGTGTTCCTCTGTGTGTGATCCTGATAGGTTTACCTCTCTGGCTTACATACACCAGTGAAAAACAAATTCTCCTTGATACCCCAAAGTATCATTCTCATGCGAAACTTGTCAGAGCACACCAGTTATCTTCCTCCATGAAAGGAAACATCGTTATCGTTGAGGGTAAAATTCTCAAAGTCACCGGACTTATGATGAGTAAACCTGCATATCTGATTCAGGATCCAACAGGTCAGGTTGTCGTTAAACGGTTTGCTTTCCCTGATCCGCTTGTTGGAGTTGGAGCAAATGTCGAAGTTCTTGGGCGTGTTTATAGCAAAATGACCAATGCAGACTCTCTCTACATCAATGCAATGACTATCAAACCTATTTCAACATTCCGGGAAGTTGAAGAGGAAGTCAAACCCGAACCGGAAAAAATCAAAATCAAGAAACTGAATTTATAGATTACGTGCAATTATGAGTATGGATAAAAATTCATTTATTAGTCTTCTTGAAAAAATAGCTCCCCCCGAATTGGCGGAAGATTTTGATGAAGGAAGAATTGGATTGATCGTGGATGGAACCGACAAAATAGAAAAAGTGGCTTGTGCTCTGGATGCAACGCCAAATGTCTGTGAGCTGGTTGCAAAAGAGCATTTCGATGCTCTTGTTGTTCATCATCCGGCCTTCTGGAATCCGATGCATGGAGTGACCGGGAGAAGCGCTGAGATTCTCCGTCCCCTAATGCGAAACAATGTTAACCTCTATGCCATGCATACAAACTTTGATCACGCAAATGAGGGGATCAATGATGCTCTTGCAGAAGAAATTGGTCTTACGAACTGTGTAAGGATGGACAAAACTCCTGACTCACTTGGTTTTGTTGGAACCATGACGAAAAGTTTCGAGGAGATCTCCCGGATACTCGGTTGCGGTCTCCGTGCGTGGGGTGATGTCTCCCAAGTGACCAGGCTTGCTGTTGTTGGTGGTGCGGCATTTGATCCAGAATTAATCGATGAGGCCGTTTCTCTTGGTGCCGAGGCATACATGGCATCCGAACTCAAATACAACCTTGCCAGAGAATCTCCGATTCCCTGTATTGAAGCGACCCACTATGCACTTGAAGCACCGGGAATGCGGCGACTTGCGAAAGTTCATGGCTGGACTTTCTTCGAAGACGTTCCGGTTACCTCTATAATTCAATGATCAACCCGTTTCAGATTCTCAAAACTGAAGGCGAACTAAATGACATCGTGCGTACGGCATTTATTGATACGTATGGAAAACGCGGTCAGGAAGCAGTCGACGCTGTCAAAGAAAACCGTGTGAAAAAATATCGAGATTACTTTGTGGTTGTTGGAAATACCGGTGAATACTATGTTGAAGGTTCGTTTTGTAGTTGTGATGCCCTGCTTTATGGAAAGGAATGCTGGCATACTCTTGCCGTACAAATCGCCGAAAAACTCGGGATGTATGAAACCTACAATCTATGGTATTATAAAAACGGTGTTGATGAAGATGAACCTGAGTATGAATAATTTCCAAAAACCTATTTTTAAAATAGTGTAACCCCTATCTTATAAGGATGGCTTCGATACTCGTTACCTGTTACAGTAGGACTGGAAAAACAAAATCTCTTGCCGAGTCAATAGGCAAAGGAGCAAAAGAAGTTGAGGGTATTGATGTCGACATCCTTGCCTTTAATCGCGTAACTGCAAGCGATCTCATTCGCTATGATGGCATTATCCTTGGTTCTCCGGTATATTTTGGGGGTATCGCTGCAGAACTGAAAGGGTTCATCGATGATACGACCTTTGTACGTGGAAAATTATCGGGAAAAATCGGGGCTGCATTTACTACATCCGGTGACCGTACCGGTGGAAAAGAAACCGCCATTCTTTCAATTGTTCAGGCAATGCTCATTCATGGAATGGTCGTTGTTGGAGATCCAATATCCCCGGAATCAAAAAACGAGGAGCATAATGGGGGTCATTATGGTCTTGCAGCAGATGGTCAGTTGACCGATGCCGACTTACAGCATGCAGAATATTTTGGGCGGCATGTGGCAACCATTGTTTCCCGTATGTTTAATTAATATTTTCAATCATCTTTTTCAGATCATCGCATGCCTTGAAGGCGGTGTTATCCATAGTAAGCGGCGTCACTGAAACACGGTTTCGCCGGATCGCGGTGACATCAGAATGTTCTTCGGGGATATAGATGAGTTCTCCGTTTATCCAATAGTATGGTTTTCCCCTTGGGTCAATCCTTTTTTCGACTGATGTTTCAAACAACCGTTCTCCGAGAACAGTTACTTCGTATCCTTCGATTTGTCCTGTGGGAATATTGATATTTATCAGGTGGCTGTTTGCCGGCAAACCTTTTTCCAGAAAGAGTTTTGTAAGTTTAATTACTACTTCTTTGCTCTGGGTAAAATCCAGTGCATGATTTCGCGTGTCCCCAATGGTATTTCCCAGGTCACTCATTTGGAGTGAATATGCGAGAGCAGGAACCCCCTGATTGGCAGCTTCCATTGCAGCGCCGACTGTTCCAGATGTCGTTATCGATTCAAATGAAATGTTTTCACCCAGATTGATGCCCGATACCACGAGGTCAGGCTTGAGACCAAGTCCGTACAGACCAAGAAGAAGTGAATCTGTTGGTCGCCCATCAACAGAATATGCCTGCGTTCCATGCATTGTCACTTCATTCATGCGAAGAGGCTCAAAAATCGAAATCGATCTGCCGACTGCACTTTGCTGAGTGGCCGGAGCGACCACCGTTACATCAGCAAATGTCGTAAGGGCGTCGTATGCGGCCCATAGACCACTGGAATTTATACCATCATCATTGGTCAGGAGTATTTTTGGGATGGGCATTGTTGGCAGATATGTTTCATTGATAAGGTAATACTCTTTTGGGTGCGTGTCTTGTTCGATTACTCGACGAATATCCTGTTATGATAAAATTAATTTAGCTCGGACGTTTCGTAATCTATATATTTCGATACATCATTCTTATTATGCACATTCGCTGCGGTGGCCTAGCCGGTTAGGGCGCGGGACTCATAATCCCGAGATCGGGGGTTCGGATCCCTCTCGCAGCACTATTCTTTGTTAATTTCTCAATTCAATACCGTAATCTTTTAGAATATCAATTGTTTCCTTCACTCTTGTCTCAAGATGAACATTGTCCATAAAATACCGGACCATGCACACATTTCTTGCACCTGCATCCAGAACACTTCTGAGGTTATCGCCATTGATGCCTCCGATCGCCACAACCGGGATATCTCCGGCTAGTTCAACTGCCTCAGAGATGATCTCTATTCCTGTGACCGGATCCGGCTTTATTTTTGTGGGAGTTTTAAAGATCGGTCCAAATCCGATATAATCAGGTTTCAGTTTTACAGCTTCTTTTACCTGTTCCAGATTATGGGTCGAGAGTCCAAACTTACCAACTTTTTCGCCGCAAATCTTTTTTGCATCAGGCATGCTGATATCCTCCTGTCCTAGATGAAGACCGTCTGCTCCGCAGATATATGCAAGGTCTGCCCTGTCATTGAGCACAAATCTTGTCTCAGTTCCGTCTGTGACACTCATGATTTCATCTGCAGCCCGCAGGATCTCCCTATCGCTTAATTCTTTCTCTCTCAACTGGAGATATTTCACATTATGCTTAACTGCAGTTTTGGCGATCTTCTTATAAGAAAAAGAAGGTTTTGTGATTATCAGGTAGAGTCCAAAGTCCTTTTTTGTCACTTTAACTCCTCGATGATTAGTTTTGCAACTTTTTCTCCAGAAAGAAGCATTCCACCGAATATCGGTCCCATACGGGGTGATCCGAACACTCCGTTTGCCGCCATGCCGCAGACATAGAGTCCCGGATAGATCTCTTTGGTATTTTGAACAGTCTTTGCTTCACCTTCAACTGCGTTTAAGGAACGTTCGCCGCAGACTTTTCCGGTTGGTGTGTTAAGAGTGATGTTATTCTTTTTTGCAACTGTTTCCGAAATCATGCATGGATGTCCTGTTGCATCCACCACGATCTTTGCTCTGAAGGAAAGCGGGTCTACAGGAAGTCCTTCTCTTACAAAGGGACCCCAGTTTACAACAACACCTGATACTCTGTTATCCTTAAAAACCACATCCTCGACACTCATCCCGTTGTGAATCAGAACGCCTCTTTTTGATGCCTTATATATTAGTGCAGATGTTGCCAGAACACTGTCGCATGTGACGAGATTATCGTTATATCTTTCATAAGGAATATTAAGTTCATCCAAAAGATAAACTGCCTCATTCTGAATTGCAATAGATGAAAACATCATGGCACCACCCCACATCCCGCCGCCTGGAGCAAGTTTACTCTCAAACATGGATACTTTATAGCCTGCTTCTGCAATTTTTAGTGCAGCTATAAGTCCCGACGGTCCTGTTCCTACAATTGCTACATCGAAACACAGATTATCCTGAAGTCTTAAAAACCAGGACTCTGTGATTGCTTTGGTTACTTCCAAGTCCATTTTATTATCCTCCCCGAATTTAGGCGGATAATGCGGAGGCAAGTATAGGAAAAATGCTCCCTACGCCGGCATTACCCGGATCAGGTTAAATGGGTATAATCTCAGCCGTTGCAGTTAGATTTCGGTCTGCAACAGCACCCCATTATAATTTTGGGGTTCATGGTATAAGGGCTGTTCGTAATCAGGATCGTAAATATTTTGATATTGGCATAATCTTATTTATTGAGCAATTATATCCTGGCAGATCAGTAATAAGGGTAATAATTTATTACAGCAAGTGTACTTGAATTTAGTTCTGTGCTCTGATTTTTACATCAGTTATACGAGAGAATATCATCTTACGGTCTGTAATAAGAACACTTTCCCGTGTTCGCTTCTCGATCGGTGTGTTGATCTCTCATGATATTGTTTTCATCGAATGGGTTGGGATAGTCGGAAAATTCGGGAATCCTGCGTTCATCTGCAGTTAGATGACGAAAATTACTTAACTCAGCCACAAGGATTAATCATCCAGAGTTTCCATACTTATCAAATGGAGGGGTGCCTCACTATGAAAACATTAATTTACTACTTTACCGGAACGGGCAATTCACTCGCTGTTGCGAAAGCAATATCCGTCCGGCTTCCGGAAACAGAACTTGCCCCTATACCAAAACTCATGTTTGCCGGTGAGAAAATCATCGTCCCGGAAAATGCAAATATAGGTATTGTGTATCCGCTTTATGCAATGGGTCTCCCAAATATTGTTGCAAAATTCTTCACCCTTCTTGATTTATCTCGTGCAGGTTATGTCTTTTCTGTCGTTACCGAAGGAGGTAAAAGCGGGTCCCCGACAAAACAGATTTCCGCTCTTTGTGAAAAAAGTGGACACAAACTTGATGCCTGCTGGTGGATTCAGATGCCTGACAATTACATTCCCCTTTCTGCACCTCCGGAGAAATCCATAGAAAAAATCATCCGGGAAAATGCGCTTCGCAAAGTTGCAGTTATAGTGCAAGCTGTCAAAGAACGTCAGCATATCATTATTGGATTCTCTTTTATTGGAAATCTCATGAAGGTAATGTATGGTCCCTTCATCAAACATGTTCATAACTTCGATAAAAAATTCGTTGTCAGTTCTGCATGCAATGGTTGCCTGACTTGTGTTAAAATTTGCCCGGTAAACAACATTCGGGTTCATCCCCATGGGAAAAAAGAGTGGCTCCACACTTGCGAAGGTTGTCTTGCCTGTCTTCAGTTTTGTCCTGTTGAAGCAATTTCCTGTGGTGGAAACACTAAAAACCGTCCCCGCTATCATCATGCAAATGCAACTATTGCAGACATGCTTGAGCAAAAAGGCAGTATTGAAACCAAATAATCTTTTTTTCTTTGAACCAAGTGAAGTTGTATATATTCATTGAACGTAAATATTAAGTCAATATGGAAATCCCCAAATACGACATCAACAAATACGATCCAAAACGTATGATGGCAATACCTGCCGCACTTTTTGGTATCGCT
>Ga0265294_10005341_pt1 | contig 15705 bp, 13 predicted proteins | sample MunlanPumphouse3_FD_192504 | JGI IMG/M metagenome (GOLD analysis project Ga0265294, IMG submission 192504) | Groundwater microbial communities from a municipal landfill in Southern Ontario, Canada - Pumphouse #3 | ecosystem: Environmental > Aquatic > Deep subsurface > Groundwater | place...
CTCATTTGTCCCCCCGCATCAGGTAACATCAGGCATCCTCTTCCCCCGGCATTTCCCCTCCTCCAAAAATATCATTCGACAAAAAATGGAACTTCACCCGGATAATTTCCGTGCAGGTCCTAAAAATTTGGATTATTCATACCGGATCCTTCAAAGACCCGGACCCCGGCACACTTCTCCCCGCCAAAACACCCCCCGGAAAAATGAAAAACTGTCCCTCCTCAGGCGTACAAAAAATGCATCATAAATCCCCCCTTCGACCACAGCGCACCGGCGGAAATGACGTCATTTTTTTATTCGAGTTTAATTAAGCCGATTTTGATTCTGCGCGTTTTAATCACTCCAAACACGAATTGGGCAATTTATGGGCGTTCAATCTCATATTGAACGAATTTAACTCATCTAAACTCAAATCTAACGATTTTGCGTAGACTTTGAAAAGGGATATCTTTAAATGCTGCGTAGTTGACATATAATTATCCAACGTGTGCTGTAGAGTGAATAAGCCTTGACCCAAAACCGGGATCATAGGTGCTAAACCTCATAGATGAAGCCGCAGGCAGTTATTTTTGTCTGAGGTGGTAAACGCGATCCAATTGGGTCTCAGAATACAAAACGCCACGGGTGGAGGACTTTATCTATGAAACAGATGACAGCAAATCCAAATCAGATGACCGATGCAGAGGTCATAGCACAGTTTAAGAAAGACGATTGCTGGGGTCTATGCACCGCAATAGATTTGAAAGAGTGCAACCCTGCAACGATTCGTGACGCAGAAAAAATTCACCAGTTCGTTATCGAACTGGCTGATCTCATTGAAATGCACCGCTTCGGCGAACCGCAGATCATTCACTTCGGTCCAAACGACAGAGTCGCAGGATACTCCATGACCCAGTTGATCGAGACCTCCCTCCTGTCTGCCCACTTCGCAAACGACACCAACGCAGCATATATCGACATCTTCAGCTGCAAAGAATATGCCCCCTCCGTCGCCGCAGAATTCTGCAAAAAATTCTTCGGTGCAAAGAGAATGAATACCAACCTGTGCTTCAGAACCATATAATCAGGTTCAGCACCTCTCTTTTTTCTGCTATCAGCAAAATCGCACTATACTATATATCATGCGCTTTATTCCGCGAGTATCTCCCTAAGCGACCCGTAACCATCGTTGACCCCCCTATTTTCCGTGCCTGAGTAACAACCCTTATAATCCCGTAACCACTCACCACAAATGTACTAAATTCCTAAAGGATAGTGAATCATGGTCAAAGAAAGTGAAGTTTTACATATAGCCGAACTGGCAGATATCGGCATTTCATCCCCCGAACTCGGTAAATTCACCGAACAGTTCAATTCCATCATCGAATATTTTGACATCCTCGATACCCTTGAGATAACAGAATCTCTCGAGCGCCCTCTCGTCAATGTTTTCCGCGAAGACGAGATCACCCCCTGCCTCTCTCAGGAAGACGCCCTCAAAAACTCTCATGCTCCCGAAGACGGCTATATCCGTGCTCCAAAGGTGATCTGAGATGACAGATAACTACAATGCATATCTCAACACGACCGAAATACCCGGGACCGGTTCAGGTATCCTCAAAGGCATCCGCGTCTCAATAAAAGACAATATCTCAACAAAAGACATCGAAACGACCTGTGCATCCAAAATACTCAAAGGCTACATCCCTCCCTACGACGCACACGTCATCACCCTTCTCAAAGCAGCCGGTGCGACCATCGCCGGAAAAACGAACATGGATGAATTCGGCATGGGTTCCACCACCGAAAACAGTGCTTTCGGTCCGGCATTAAATCCCCGCGACCTGACCAGAGTGACCGGAGGAAGTTCCGGAGGTTCCGCCGCCGCCGTATCCGCGGGTCTTGTTCCCATGGCTCTTGGAAGCGACACCGGAGGTTCCATCCGCTGCCCCGCTGCATGGTGCGGGATCGTCGGTCTGAAACCGTCCTACGGCAGAGTCAGCCGTTTCGGTCTGATCGCCTACGCAAACTCATTTGAACAGATCGGTCCGATGGCGGCAAACGTCCGTGATGCGGCAAAACTTTTCTCCGTCATCGCCGGTCACGACAAAAAAGACTCGACCAGTGTCAGCAGACCCTACGACGGAAACGTCGTTGCCGACATCAAAGGAAAAATCATCGGCATCCCAAAGGAATACTTTGCCGAAGGTGTTGACAAAGACGTCGCGGCATCCGTCCGTGAAGCGATCGGAAAACTCGAAGAACTCGGTGCGAAAACGACTGAGATCTCCCTCCCGTCCATGAAATACGCACTTCCCGCATATTACGTGACCTGCACCTGCGAGGCAAGCTCCAACCTCGACCGGTTCGATGGTGTCAGATACGGACCCGGACCTGAAACGAACCTTCCCTGGCACGAAGCCTACACCAAAGTCCGTGAAGCCGGCTTCGGTCCGGAAGTAAAACGCCGGATCCTCCTGGGGACCTTCGCCTTATCCGCCGGATACTATGGAAAATACTACGTAAAGGCCCAGCACGCAAAGCAGCTTATCGCGAAAGATTTCGCCCGCGCCTTAAAGACCTGCGACCTCCTCGCCGGTCCGACCATGCCCAACGTAGCGCCGAAGATCGGCGAACTCACCGTTGACCCCCTCTTAATGTATCAGACCGACATCCTCACCGTCCCGGTAAACATCGCCGGGATCCCGGCAATATCCGTTCCCTGCAAAACGGCGCACGGCTTACCCGTCGGCTTACAGCTGATGGGAAGGATGTTCGGTGAAGAGTCGCTCCTGAATGCTGCTCTTGCTTTTGAGGAGGCGGTTTAAATGGAAGAGGATTTCACCGTCGTCATCGGTCTCGAAGTTCACTGTCAGCTCGATACCGCCTCAAAATTGTTCTGCGGATGCTCAGCGGATTTCCGTGCCGACGCACCGAACACCCACGTATGCCCGGTCTGTCTTGGTCTGCCGGGAGCATTACCCGTCCTGAACAAAAAGGCTATCGAATATGCCCTCAAAGTTGCGAAGGCCCTGAACTGTAATATTCCGGTCGAAGCAGAATTCTGCCGGAAAAACTACTTTTACCCTGATCTCGTCAAAGCATACCAGATCACCATGGGAGACAATCCGCTCGCACTCGGCGGCTATATCGAAATAGAAGACGACGCCGGAAATCCGAAGGTCGTCAACCTGACAAGGATCCACGTCGAGGAAGATCCGGGCAGACTCGTCCACATGGGCAACAAGGAACGGGGTCACTACACGCTCGTCGACTATAACAGATCCGGCATCCCTCTGATCGAAATGGTCACCGAGCCGGAACTCTCCTCCCCGAAAGAAGCCCGCCGTCTCTTAAACAAACTGCGGGCGACGCTCGAGTATCTCGATGTCTTCGACCCGGACAAAGAGGGAAGCATCCGTGTCGATGCAAACATCTCCATTAAAGGACACGAGCGTGTCGAGATCAAAAATATTTCATCTTACAAAGGTGTCGAGAAAGCTCTCACCTTTGAGATCACCCGGCAGAAAAATCTCATTCGAAGAGGCGGCGTGATCAGCCGGGAGACCCGTCACTTCCAGGAAGGAAAAGGGACCACCACATCTGCACGTTCAAAGGAAACGGCGACCGACTACCGGTACTTCCCCGAACCTGATCTGCCGGTCATCAGGGTCGCGGACTGGGTCGAAAACATCCCGCTCCCCGAACTTCCCGATGCACGCCGCGACCGGTTCATGAACCAGTATGGTATCGCCGTCAACCACGCACGGACCCTCACGGGAGACCTGCACCTTGCCGAATTCTACGAACTCGTCGCTCCGGTCGGATCCCAGATCGCGGCATCCTGGATCGCCGACATTCTTATCGGCGAACTCAACTACCGGGACATGCCGTTATCAAAGATAACCTCTCATGCCGGTCAGTTCAAAGAACTCCTCGTCCTCGTCCGTGATAAAAAGATCACCGACAATGCCGGCGTCGAAGTCCTCCGTGTCTGGCTCGACTCCCTGCATCAGACCGATGCTGCCGAATCCCCCGCTGCCATCGTGGCACGCCTTGGTCTCACCCGTGAATCCGGCGAAAGTTTCAGAGGCATCGTCGAAACGATCCTCGCCAATAATCCCCAGGCCATAGCCGACCACAAAGCCGGCAAAAAAGGCGCCTTAAACTTCATCGTCGGGCAGGTCATGAAGGAAACCAAAGGCAAATCCGACCCGCGTGAGATCCATTCGATGATCGCCGAAATCCTCGGAGAGTAATATGCATCTCATCATAGCCGAAAAGAACATCGTTGCAGAACGCATCGCGGCGTTTCTTGCCGGAAAAGAAAAAGTCCAGGCAGTCAAAGACGGAGCTGCGATGCATTATGTCTTCGACGATACAGTCGTCATGGGTCTCCGCGGTCACGTGGTCGAGGTCGACTTCGTGGACGGATACAAAAACTGGCGGAGTGTTGAACACCCGCCCCGGTCGCTGATCGATGCAGACATCATCAAGATCCCGACCGAGAAGAAGATCGTCGGACTTCTGCAGAAGTTTGCCCGCAAGGCGACCCGCGTGACCATAGCTACCGATTATGATACCGAGGGAGAACTGATCGGAAAGGAGGCTTACGAACTCATCCGGGCAGTCAACACCAAAGTTCTGGTCGACAGGGCACGGTTCTCTGCCATCACCAAAGACGAGATCGTCAAATCGATCCAAGAGGCGACCCCTCTGGATTTCAATCTGGCGGCAGCCGGTGAATCGAGACAGATCATCGACCTTGTCTGGGGAGCATCGCTCACCCGCTTCCTTTCCATTACCGGACACCGCGGTGCGGACAGTATCCTCTCCGTCGGCCGTGTGCAAAGTCCGACTCTGGCAATGATCGTGGACCGGGAACGGGAGATCGACGCATTCGTCCCGACCCCCTACTGGATGCTTTCCCTCACGACCAAAAAAGACGGCGAGGAACTGGAAGCACGTCATGTGCACGGACGGTTCACGGACGCGGCAGAAGCAAAGGCCGCCTATGATGCGACGAAAGAGCCGGTTCTGGTGACCGAGGTCATCACCGGTCACAAGACCGACCGTGCCCCGACCCCGCTCGACACGACCGCCCTCATCGTCGGAGCAAGCCGGATCGGCATTTCCGCCTCCTACGCAATGAACCGTGCAGAAGATCTCTACATGCGCGGGTTCATTTCGTATCCGAGAACGGACAACACCACGTATCCGAAAAGCCTGAATGTTTCAGAGCATCTGAAACTCTTCGCTCACGGACCCTTCGCCCAGGATGCTCAATATGTAAAAGAGCATATGCGTGCAGTGCCGACCCGCGGAAAAAAGGAAACGACCGACCACCCGCCTATCTATCCAACCTCTCTTGCAGCCCGTGCGGATATCGGCGACGATGTTTCGTGGAAACTCTACGAGTTCATCGTCCGGCGGTTCTTTGCAACGATATGCGTTGATGCAGAATGGGAAACGATGAAGATCAATCTCTTTGCAGGATCAGAACCATATACGATCACGGGAGGGCGCATCCTTGTCGCCGGCTGGCGCGGGATCTATCCCTACAGCAAAGCCGAGGAGAACATCCTTCCCTTGTTTACGAAAGGCGAGATCCTGCCTCTCCTTGCAAAAAATTCCGAGGAGAAGGAGACCCAGCCTCCCGCACGTTATTCCCAGAGTCGTCTCATCCAGCGTATGGAAGAACTTGGACTCGGCACGAAAAGTACCCGGCATGACGTTATCAGCAAACTCGCCGGCAGAAAATACATCGAAGGCAATCCTATGAAGCCGACTATTGTCGGTCGTGCGGTGACCGAATCGCTCGAAGAGTTTGCCAGCACGATCACCGAACCGACGATGACGAAGACCCTTGAAGAACATATGGGCGACATCGCCACCGGTGCCAAGCCGATAGATGCGGTCCTCTCTGAATCGAGAAAAATGCTCGCCGGCATTTTTGATGATCTGGAGAAAAATCAGGATGCCATCGGCAGAGATCTGATGGACCGGACCCGCGAGGAGCAGACCATCGGTCCGTGTCCTGTTTGCGGCAAGCCTCTCCAGATCAAGAGGGTCGGCAGTTCCCAGTTTATCGGATGTTCCGGCTACCCGTCATGCACGTTCAACGCGGGTCTGCCTCCGGCAACCTGGGGAAATGCTGTCAAGATGGATGAAGTCTGTGAACTACACGGACTGAACCATGTCCAGCTCTTGAGAAAAGGAGCGCCTGCCTGGAAGATCGGATGCCCGCTGTGTTCCCACATCAAAACGAACACCGACGCATTCCTGCTGATCCCCGGCATGACCGTGGAGGGGGTCAGACGGCTGAACGATGCCCATGTCTATACGATCTCCGAGCTTATCGCTCTGGGTCCGGATGAGTTATCGAAGAAATTCGGTTTTTCGCCCGCACAGGCGGCAAAATATCATCAGGATGCCCAGGCAGTTCTCGTTCTCCTGAAGAAGCGGACCGAGATGAAGAAGTTCATTTCCGCCCATGTCACCCCGAAGCGGGGACGCGGTCACTCAAAGGTGAGTGCGGCTCTGATCTCGATGGGCGTGACGGATATCGCGGGTCTTTCCAAAGCGGATCCAAACGATCTTCTGGCAGCAAAACTCAGTGAGGCGGAGGCAGAGTCCCTCGTTTCCGATGCGAAAAATGTGGTCGACATTGCCCGCATGAAAGAATACGGCGTTCCTGCGATCACACTGAAGAAATACGTCGCCGCAGGGTTCGGCAACCCTGAGAAGTTCGTTTCCGTTCATCCTGCCGGTCTCTCTCTTGCGACCGGGGTGTCGGTCACGACGATCGGCAACCACCAGCGATTGGTCGCAGAGAAACTCTGCAGACCCTGTCCGGAAAAAATAAGCAAGACCGCATTTGAGGAAGGGATCGCCCCGCTCCGGAAGAAAGCCGGACCCGAAATTCTTATCCCGCTCGCTCTTGCCGGAGTCCACACTCCGGGGATCCTCGCGAAAGCAGATGTCAAAACTCTTGCGAAAGTCACAGGCATCGAAGAAAAACAGATCGCCGATCTGCAGAAATACGCAAGGAAGGTCGACGAATGAAAGCATGGCAGACCTGGCGTCATATCACCAAACTCGATCCCGATAAGGCTCTTTCCAAAAATGCGATAACCGAGATCGCGGCGAGTGAAACGGATGCCCTGATGCTTTCGGGCACGCTGGACGTTACGCCGGAAAATCTTGCGGAACTTTATGACAATGTCCGCGATGCGGGACTTCCCGTCGTGGTCGAGCCGGCAACTCCGTCCTGTGCAAGATTTGAGGGGATCGACTATGTGTTTGTTCCGACCGTGTTCAATGCAGGTCACCCTGCGTTCATCACCGGTCTGCACAAGGAATGGGCAGAGACCGCGGCGATTTTGTGGGACAAAGTCGTTCCCGAAGCATATGTCGTTTTGAACCCGAACTCTTCCGTGGGAAAACTCACGCATGCAAAATGCGACCTCACCCCGGCAGAAGTCGCGGCCTATGCGGTCATCGCTGAGAAATATTACTCCATGCCGGTTTTCTATATCGAATACAGCGGAATGTACGGTGACCCGGCGGTCACGAAAGCCGTGTCGGAAAAATTATCGACGACCCGTCTTTTCTACGGCGGGGGGATCAACTCCGGTGCAAAAGCCGCAGAGATGGGGCAGTATGCCGATACGATCATTGTCGGAAACGCCGTGTACGAGGCAGGTCCTGCGATTTTAAAGGAAACCGTGAAAGCGGTTCAATAAAAAAATGCCTCAGATAGATATTGTATTAGTGGAACCTCTGTATGAGGGAAATATCGGGTTCGCTGCCCGGGTAATGAAGAATTTCGGATTTTATCATATGGTCCTCGTCAACCCGCCGAAAATGACGATGGAGTGTTCTGCCCGTGCGTCCCATGCGAAGGATGTTCTGGAAAATGCCGAGAGACTCTCGCTAGACGAGGTCGTTGCACGAAGCGATATCCTGATCGCAACGACCGGCGGGCTGTCCCATAACGTTTCGAATCCGACAAGGATGCCGTATTATTCGGTAGCCGAGCTCCGGGATATGATAAAAGATGTCGACGGGCGGATCTCCATTTTGTTTGGCAGAGAGAACTGGGGACTGAACAACGAGGAGATCGCAAAGTGCGATATTATCTGTACGATCCCGACGAATCCCGAGTATCCGATCCTGAATATTTCCCACGCGGTCGGTGTGGTCTGTTACGAACTCGCTCATATGCAGCGCGGAGAGTATCTTCTGGCAAGCAGGCAGGAGATGGATGCATTGTACGCCCACCTCGGCCGGTTCCTCGAGGAGATCGGGCACCCGATCGAGAAGCGCGAGACAACCCTTCTTCTGGCAAAAAGAGTCTTAGGGCGGACACAGCTGACGATCCGGGAAGCAAGCACGTTCCACGGGATCCTCAGACGTGCCGAGTGGCAGCTCAGGAATCCGGGAAAGGAGTATGAGTTCCCGGAAGACGACGTGGAAACAGAGTGATCAAGCCGCAAAACCTGAGGTCTGAAGACGAAAAGATAGGATATCCTCCCTTTTTTTCCGAAATGCAAATCGTAATCTATTTAATGTTTATACGCCCTTGTAATTAGTGCAAGCATCGATAGTGTAGTGGTTATCACTAGGCGTTGCCAACGCCTAAACTCGGGTTCGAGTCCCGGTCGATGCATCTTGTTTTTCGGAGTGTTGTCTTATGTTTTTATCGCCTGAACTCGGGTCCCGCCGCAAGCAGACCATGTCCGCTTGCTTAGCACGCGACCATCTTCGATGCTCCCGTGCGAGTCCCGGTCGATGCATCTTGTTTTTGTGCTTATGTCAGTAGTTCTTCTTGGTGTGGGAAATCCGCTTCATTCCGACGACGGAGCCGGCCCTGCCCTCGCGGATCTTCTCTGTGAAGTTCCGGACATCACAGCCTTCAACTGCGGCACTGCCCCGGAAAATTTTACCGGGATCGTGCGCCGCCTCTCCCCCGATCTGCTTATCATCGCAGACGCCGCAGAAATGGGACTCCCGCCCGGGACCGTCAGAATAATCCCGCCGGAAAAGATCCATGACACCGCTGTCGGCACCCACATGCTTCCCCTGTATCATCTGGCGGATTTTCTGGCAGATACATCACGAAAAATAATTATTATCGGCATCCAGCCTCTGAGTCTTGAATTTGGAGAAACCTTAAGTGATGCAGTTTATTCGTCATTAAGCGAATTGTCTTTGATTATTGCCGAAAAGAACCTTCGAAACATCCCTGTTTTGTAATTTAAAGCTAAAGATAAGTTAATCATTGTCGAACAACAATGATTACATCAATATGTATACTGTCAAAGTACCCCTTGACGTCCCGAAAGAAATGCGGGAGACGTATATTGCTAATTACAATATGATCACTGCTGGATCCGGTCATCTGATGCTCTTCGCCGGAGACCAGAAAATAGAACATTTAAACGAAGATTTCTGTGGTGCGGAGATCTCCGAAGATGACGGTGACCCGGAACACCTTTTCCGGATCGCATCCAAAGCAAAGATCGGCGTTCTTGCGGCCCAGCTGGGTCTCATCGTCCGGTATGCCGAGGACTACCCCGATGTTCCCTATCTGGTCAAGATGAATTCCAAGACGAACCTTGTCGAAGTAAATCAGAAGGACCCCGTATCCCCGCAGCTCTGGATGGTCGACCAGATCGTGGAGATCGCCAGAGAACACAATATCAAAATCGCAGCGCTGGGCTACACGATCTATCTCGGCAGTGAAGAAGAAGCCGACATGCTTGCCGAAGCCGCTCAGATCATCAATGAAGCGCACTATCACGGACTTGTCTGTGTTCTCTGGATATATCCCCGCGGAAAAGCGGTCAAAGACGAGAAAGACCCGCATCTTATCGCCGGAGCCGCCGGAGTTGCAGCATGCCTCGGCAGTGACTTTGTCAAGGTCAATGCACCGAAGAAAGACGGGAAGTCATCACCTGAATTCCTAAAAGAAGCGGTGCGTGCTGCCGGCAGGACAAAACTCGTCTGTGCAGGCGGGTCCGCGACCTCGGAAGAAAAATTCCTCAGTGAACTCTACGATCAGATCCACATCGGCGGAGCCGCGGGAAATGCGACCGGCAGAAACATCCATCAGAAACCTCTTGATGAAGCGGTAAAATTCTGCAACGCAATCTATGCGATAACAGTCGAAGGAAAGACCCTCGATGACGCACTCTCACTTCTGAAATAAGCTGAATAGATCTATTCTCTTTTTTTGGTTTTTGGGCACTGACGGCGCAGGTTTTTAAACCTGCCCGACCGCGGGCGAATCCCTGTTCTTCGCTTCATTCCCGTATTTTTAATACAGAACACAACCAATACATCAGCAATATTAAATTTCGCAGAATGAAGGGCATAAAATGAAATATGTAGTAGTAACCGGAGGAGTAATGAGTGGACTGGGAAAGGGCATAACAGCCGCATCCATCGGCCGCATTCTGATCAACAGGGGATACCACGTCACCAGCGTGAAAATCGACCCCTACCTAAATATCGACGCAGGACTCATGAACCCGGCACAGCACGGGGAAGTCTTCGTCCTGAAAGACGGAGGAGAAGCAGACCTCGACCTCGGAAACTACGAACGATTCCTTGATATTGAACTCACCAGTGACCACAACCTGACCACGGGAAAAATTTATTCCTCGGTCATTTCTAAAGAACGACACGGCGACTATCTCGGAGCGACCGTTCAGATCATCCCGCATATCACCGACGAAATAAAAGACAGAATAAAATTCGCAGCTGAATCATGGGTCGACAAACAGGGTAACCATGCGGAGATATGCATCGTCGAGATCGGCGGGACCGTCGGCGACATCGAAAGCATGCCGTTTCTGGAAGCTGTCCGTCAGATGCACTGGGAACACGGAAACGGCGACTTTGTCCTCGTTCACGTGACCCTCCTCCCCGCAGACAATATGGGTGATCTGAAAACCAAACCGACCCAGCACTCCATAAAAGCGCTCAGGGAACTTGGTCTGGAAGCAGACGTCATTGTAGGAAGGAGCAGCCTTTCCGTCTCGGAATCAACAAAAAGAAAGATCTCAGCATTCTGTGATGTGGATGTCCACGCCGTTATCAGTGCCCGGACGGCCCCCGATATTTACCTCGTACCGGTCGAACTCGAAAAAGAGGGACTTGCCGAAGTTCTCCTGAAACTTCTCCACCTCGAACAGAGAGAGCCCGACAACAGCTGGTACTCCATCGTATCCCGTGAATATAAACACAGGATAACCATCGCTATCATTACCAAATACGGTGTTGAAGACGTTTACATCTCGATCAAGGAAGCTCTCAAACACGCAGGACGCTCCCTTGAAACCGAAGTGGTCATCAAATGGCTCGACGCTGAAGTTTACAGAAACGAAGATCTTGCAGATGTTGACGGTATCCTTATCCCCGGAGGATTTGGAAACCGCGGCATTGAAGGCATGATATCCGCGATAACCTACGCCCGTGAAAATAAAATACCCATGCTTGGACTATGTCTCGGATTCCAGCTCTCGGTCATTGAATTCATGAGAAACGTCGTTGGCTACAAAGATGCGACCAGTGAAGAACTGGGTGCAGGAACCCATGCGATCGCCCTCCTTCCGGAGCAGGAAGATGTTCAGGATCTTGGCGGAACGATGCGTCTTGGCAACTACAGCGTAACACTCGACCCCAAATCACGTCTCGCAGCGCTCTATGGTGAGACCGAGATCGTTGAACGTCACCGGCACCGGTATGAAGTCAATCCGGCATACATCGATGAGATCGAAGCAAAGGGTCTCAAGTTTGTCGGCAGAAACGGAAGACGTATGGAAGCGCTCGAACTGGAAAACCATCCGTTCTTTGTTGCGACCCAGTTTCACCCGGAATTCCGGTCGAGACCATCCCGCCCTTCGGCTCCGTTTATCGGATTCGTGAAAGCCTGTCTGGAAGTCCAGAGTAAACAATAATTATGGAATCGATCTTAGTCCTTGATTTCGGCGGACAATACAATCAGCTGATAGCACGCAGAGTCAGAGAAGCCCACGTATTCTGTGAGGTAAAGCCCTGCACGATCCCTCTTTCAGAGATCGTTGCCAAAAACTACGCGGGGATCATCTTTACCGGAGGGCCCGCGAGTGTCTATGCCAAAAACGCACCGCTCGTGGATGCAGGGATCTTTGAACTCGGTATCCCGATCCTCGGGATCTGTTACGGTGCCCAGCTCACGGCGTTCCTTCTCGGAGGAAAAGTATCATCTGCGGCGACCCGCGAATATGGAAGGACCTCGGTCTTTGTTGACACGTCGAAACTGTTCAAAAACGTTCCAAAGGAAACCACCTGCTGGATGAGCCACACGGATCAGATCAGCGAAGTCCCGGCTGGATTTGTAAAAACCGCCCGGACCGCGGTCTGTCCCATCGCCGCGATGGAAGATCCCAAAAAGAAGATCTACACCGTTCAGTTCCATCCGGAAGTCATGCACACCCCGGAAGGGATGACGATGCTGAAAAACTTCCTCTACGATGTCTGCGGGTGCAAACCGACCTGGCATATGGCAGCGTTTGTCGAAGATACGGTCAAACAGCTTCGTGAGAAGATCGGGGACAAAAAAGTTCTCTGTGCTCTATCAGGAGGAGTGGATTCATCCGTCGCTGCGGTCCTCGTCCACAAAGCGGTCGGGAAACAGCTGACCTGTATCTTTGTCGACCATGGTCTTCTCAGAAAGAATGAGGGTGACGAGGTCGAGGAAGTCTTCAGGAAACAGTTCGACATCAACCTGATCCGCGTGAACGTCGAAGACCGGTTCCTGGCAAAACTTGCAGGTGTTTCTGATCCGGAAAAGAAAAGAAAGATCATCGGCGAGGAGTTTATCCGCGTCTTTGAGGAAGAAGCGAAAAAGATCGGGACGGTCGATTTCCTTGTACAGGGAACGATCTATCCTGACGTGATCGAGTCAGGACCCGGGGATGCCGCGGTCATCAAAAGCCATCACAACGTGGGCGGTCTGCCGGATTACGTGGATTTCAAGGAGATCATCGAACCTCTCCGTCTCCTCTTCAAAGATGAGGTGCGTAGATCGGGGATCGAGCTTGGCATCCCGGACAATCTTGTCTGGCGCCAGCCTTTCCCCGGTCCGGGTCTCGCCATTCGTGTGATCGGTGAGATAACAAAGGAAAAACTCGACATCGTCCGTGATGCCGATGCGATCTATCGTGAAGAGGTCGCAAAAGCAGGGCTCGGCCGCGACATCAACCAGTACTTCGCCGCACTCACGAACATGCGCAGTGTCGGCGTGATGGGAGATGAACGGACTTACGATTATGCAATCGTACTCCGTGCCGTGACCACCACGGATTTCATGACCGCGGACTGGGCACAGATACCCTTCCCGGTTCTTGAAAAAGTATCGAGCAGGATCATCAACGAGGTCCGTCATGTGAATCGTGTCTTATACGATATCACGAGCAAACCTCCGGCGACGATCGAATACGAGTAAAGTAAAAAAAAGATTAATATGAACTACAAAGAATTAGATGCAAAATATTACATGCCCTGCTTTGGACGGTCGATGGAGATCGTCAAAGGAGAGGGATGTAATGTATGGGATGACAAAGGAAACAAATACCTCGACCTGGTCGCAGGAATCGCCGTGTGCTCAACAGGACACTGCAACCCGGCAGTTGTGGACGCGATCTGCCGCCAGGCTCATGAGCTGATCCACTGCTCGAATCTCTACTATATCCCGGGTCAGGCAGAACTTGCAGAGAAGCTCAGCAAAGCCAGCGGGATGGGAAAGGTCTTCTTCGGAAACAGCGGAGCAGAAGCAAACGACGGGGCCATGAAACTCGCCAAAGTCCGGTCAGGCCGGAAGAATTTCGTCTCGTTCAATCATGATTTCCACGGAAGGACGATCGGTTCCCTCGCAGTAACCCAAAAACAGGCCATTCGCGAACCATTCGAGCCTCTCGGCATCCACTGTGACTTTCCGGAATACGGAGACCTTGAAGACCTGAAAAAAGTCGTCAATAAAGATACCGCCGCCGTCATATTTGAGCCTATCCAGGGAGAAACCGGCATCATCATCCCGCCGGATGATTTCATTCCGGGTATCCGGGACATCTGCGACGATACCGGTGCACTCATGATCTGTGATGAAGTCCAGTCAGGTATGGGAAGGACCGGAAAATGGTTCGCGTTCCAGCACTCAAAGGTCCAGCCTGATATCATCAGCATTGCAAAAGGAATCGCCTCCGGTATTCCGATGGGAGCGATCATTGCACGGGAAGGACTCGAGTTCACCAAAGGTGAACACGGAAGCACATTTGCCGGCGGACCGATCGCCTGTGCCGCCGGAAATGCTACCTTCGGTATCATTGAAAAGCTTCTTCCGGGTATCGCCGCGAAAGGCGAACTGTTCCGGAAGGGTCTTGCCGCATTCAACCCGCGGGTCCGGGGTCTCATGATCGGATTCACGCTCGGCGACTCCGCACAGAAACTTGCCGATCTCTGTCTGGAACAGGGAGTTCTTATCAACGTTGCCGGTGAAGGAAACATCCGGATCGTTCCGCCGCTGGTAATCACGGCCGACGAGATCAACTACGCAGTCGGAGTAATTAATGAAGCCGCAGGCCAGATCTGAGTTCGTAAAAAGCGGTTATGTCTTTGCAAAATCCCCGGGGGATATTGCAAAGGAATACGGGTTTTCCAAAGTTGCCCTTCTGGGGAGCAACGAAAACCCCTATCTTCCGTCAGACAAGGTCCTGAAGGCGGCCCGGGAGGCTTTATCCGGCGTAAACAGATATCCCGACCCGAAGGCGGCGGAATTCCATGCAGCGCTTCGTGCGAATATCTGCGACGCTCCGGTCGTCAGCTCCGGTCTTGGGATGGACGGGGTCATCGAGACCTCCATCCGGACACTTGTTGCTCCGGGTGAAAAGGTCGTCATCTCCACGCCGACATTTTCCATGTATGGTCTCGCTGCAAAAGCAGCGTCTGCAGAAGTGGTGAATGTTCCCCGGGGATCGGATTTCTCCGTTGATCTGGACCTGTTCATCCGTGCAGCGAAGGATGCGAAAATCTCCTTCCTCTGTACGCCGAACAATCCCACGGGAACGGTGACCCCGGTCGAAGATATTGAATACATTCTCGACCGGATCGATGGTGTTCTCTTCCTGGATTGTGCCTATGTCGAGTTTTCGGATGTCGACTATCTGCCGCTCCTCGCCCGCGACAATATCATCATCGGGCGGACCATGTCCAAGGTCTACGGTCTTGCGGGTCTTCGTATCGGGTATGCCTTCGTTCCCGCATGGTTCGAAGGTCCCTACAATGTTGCGGCAACACCGTTCACGCTGAACCGCGTTTCTGCGGCCGCGGCATCCGAAGCTGTCTTTGATCATGTCTATAAAGATAATTTCATTGCTCATGTCAGAAAATGGCGTGAGGAATTCATCAAAGAAATTCCGTTCCCGGTATCTCCAAGCGGTTCGAATTTTGTCCTGATCAACGTTGCACCAAAACTGGGCGATGATGTGATGGAATCCCTTGCAAAAGAGGGCGTTCTCGTTCGTTCGTGTGCAAGTTTTCCGGGACTTGGTGACACCTATATCCGCGTGAGTGTCGGGGACGTCTGGGAGAACGAACGGTTCCTTTCAGCGGTGAAAAAATTATGATGATCGGGATAACCGGAACTCCCGGATGCGGGAAGACCTCAGTCGCGGAACTTCT
>Ga0265294_10005344_pt1 | contig 15702 bp, 15 predicted proteins | sample MunlanPumphouse3_FD_192504 | JGI IMG/M metagenome (GOLD analysis project Ga0265294, IMG submission 192504) | Groundwater microbial communities from a municipal landfill in Southern Ontario, Canada - Pumphouse #3 | ecosystem: Environmental > Aquatic > Deep subsurface > Groundwater | place...
TTGTGGCGCCTGGGGCAATGCATAAACCATTCCATGATGCAAACGACTGGGCACGATAAAATCACGCGCGCCTTCTGGTGAAGAGTTCCCCAAAAGCGGTGTTTGAAATTCGGAAAATCCCATATCCCACATTTTATCGCGCATTGATTTTATAACGCGATTTCGGAATAAAATTTTATGATGCATTTTTTCACGACGCAGATCCAAATACCGATATTTTAAACGCAATTCTTCAGATGTTTCTTCGTCGCCAAAAACCTGGAATGGCAAAACTTCGGACGTTGTTAAAACGTCATATTTTTTAACCTGAATTTCTATTAAACCTGTTGGAATTTTACTGTTGATTGCTTCTTTGTCGCGTTTTACAACCGTACCTTGAACAGATATAACCGATTCTGGACGAATATCAGCGGCCTCTTCCATATTATCTAATACACACTGGGTAATGCCATAATTATCACGCAAATCAATAAATAACAATCCACCATGGTCGCGTTTACGATGAACCCAACCAGATAAAACAACAGCCTCTCCGACATTTTTATCAGAAAGCTCTCCGCAAGTATGGCTGCGATATTTTGATTTAAGCGATAACATAATAACACCTTTTGTTTTTTGAATCTTCCAATTCGCAGGGGCGCGAGATTAAGTGCGCGCGGTGCCACCCTGTTTTATATCTTTATTAGTATTTCAATTTGCTCCGCGGTCGTTAATCGCATCACAACAAAATTAAATACCCTAATATTATACCAAATTATGGTGCCCCAAGCAAGAATCGGACTTGCGTCTCGTCCTTACCAAGGACGTGTTCTACCATTATACTATTGGGGCAGTGCCAAGATTATACACATCCAACCCCAAAAATCAATAAATTTATAAATTTACTATTGATAATATATTTATAAAAATTATACTTAAAACAAGAAAAGAGGGAAAATGTCAGAAGTAAAAAAACTGATTGATGGTTATAAAAAGTTTTATAAAGACAACTTTATAACTAATAATAATAATATTTTTGGTGATGTACAAAAATCACAAAGCCCAAAAACACTTATAATTTCTTGCAGCGATTCTCGTGTGGATCCAGCGATTCTAACAAATGCTGAAGTTGGTGATATATTTGTCGTCAGAAATGTGGCCAATATTGTTCCACCATATCAACCAGAATGGGAAACAAAACATGGAACCAGTGCCGCTTTAGAATTTGCCGTAAATTATTTAAAAGTTAAACATATCGTTGTTTTTGGACATTCTGATTGTGGCGGAATAAAAGCATTGGTGAACAATGATATTGATACAAATAATAATTTTAGCTTTATAACAGATTGGGTAAAAAACTTGTTTGACATAAAGAACAAAATACCAAAAAATGTAAAAGATAAATATATTTTCTGCGAAAAAGAAAGCATAAAACTATCAATGAATAATTTACTGACATTTCCATGGATAAATGAAAAGGTCAACAAAAATGATTTAAAAATCCATGGGTGGTACTTTTCAATAAAAGATGCATCTTTATCAGTATTTGATAATAAAAGTAACGAATTCGAAAAAATAAAAACCTAGATTGTTTTTCGTCCCCCGCATGGGTGACTTGATTTTTGGTAGCGGGTGAGGGATTCGGACCCCCGACCAAAGGATTATGATTCCTCTGCTCTACCACTGAGCTAACCCGCCACGAGGCCCAATTATAACAGCCCATTTATAAAAATCAAGAAAAACCAATCACCAATCTATGGGCTTTTTGGCCTGTGCAACCAGATATTCATTTGCACATGAAAAATGATGATTATCAAAAAAACCACGATGCGCGGACAATGGCGATGGATGAACTGACTTTAATATCAAATTTTCGGCCGCATTTACAAAATCTGCTTTCTTTTGCGCATAACTGCCCCACAGCATATAAACCAACCTTGTGCGTTCCGATAACGCGCGAATTACAGAATCTGTAAATTGTTCCCACCCTTTGCCAGTATGCGATGCAGCCAAGTGTGCTTGGACCGACAGGGTTGAATTTAAGAGCAACACGCCCTGCTGTGCCCAATGTGTCAAATCGCCATTGGTCACACTCGGTCGACCTAAATCATTTTGAATTTCTTTGTAAATATTTTTTAACGATGGTGGCAAAGCAATTCCTTTTTGAACCGAAAAACAAAGTCCATGTGCTTGGCCTGGTTCGTGATATGGATCCTGGCCGATAATTACAACACGGGTTTCATCAAATGGACACAGATTAAATGCATTGAAAATATCGCTGGGCGCGGGATAAATTTTTTTCCCAGATGTGTATTCCCTGCGCACAAAATCAGTCAGATTAATAAAATAGTCTTTATTAAATTCGTCAGCCAGCGCCGTTTTCCAAGATTCTTCTATTTTTACATTCATAATTTTATTAATCCATTTTGGCAAGACTTCCATAATACAACATCAATATATCCGCGCGGCATCCCTGTTTCAATTACCAAAAATTCAAACATATCATCGCATGCCTTTTTTACATCTTTATCCAGTTTTCCGTTATCAATTTTATTATGTAAATTTTTTCCTGAAAATTTAACCCCCAAACGTTGAATCCAAATATCGTATTTTACAATATCTTCGCCCAAGTTCCTTGCCAGATGATTTGCCGTTATTTTGCCGATATGCGGCAGCGTTAATAAATAGGAAAGCTTTTCATCCAAAGAATTAAAATTATAATAAAAATCCCGGTGTTTTTGACGATTTTTCCATATATTTATGATCGCAGTTATCTTGTTTTTGTTATGGAAAATTGCAAATAAATCATCAAATTTTGGTTGTTGGTTTTTATCCAAATAATCCATTATTTGAGCATGCACTTTTTTCGCTGTTTTTTGTGAAAATCCACCGGCTAAAATTACATAAATTGCCTGGCGTGCAAAATCATATTCCGATATGGTTTTTTTATTTAACAAACGTTCTTTTATCACAGAAAAATTTTCAGAATCAGAATTTAAACCCAAATCGGATAATTGTTTTTCCAATTCAAAAAATAGCTTTCTTGACAGGTTCATTAAACATTAATTCCTTGCCGTCTAGCTTTATCAACAATATGATTAAACTTTTCATTTACTCTGGTTTTTATTTCATCTTTTGAAATATTCAGGGCCAACATTACAAATTCCATATTGCATATTACATCGCCCATTTCTTCGATAATTTTTTCACGACGCTCTTTGCCGACATTAAACTGTTTAAACAATTCTTTTGTTAGCTCTACCAGCTCTTCACCAAGTTTATATGCAGCGAACCGTTCCCCGTTTTCGCGCTCGGCCAGTATTTTTGTTGCAATCTGAGATTGATTTTCATCAAACATTTTGACCCCCAAAATTATAAATATCACTGACTTTTATATATCAACATTTGCATTTAATGCATTATCAACAATAAAGTCACGGCGTGGCTCAACAACGTCGCCCATCAGCATGCTGACGACCTCGTCTGCTTGGACGGCATCGGATACCTTGATTTGGAATACATTACGATTGTTTGGATCCATTGTTGTTTCCCACAATTGTTCCGCATTCATTTCACCCAAACCTTTATACCGTTGGATTTTAATTCCTTGTTTGGCATATTCAAACGCGGTATCTAATAATTGTAATGCGCCCCATATTTTTTGGGACTTTGTTTTTACCCGCAGTTCAACAGGCGCTTTAAACATAGAAATTAATTCATCACGACCCTGCATACGTTCCCACGTACGAACTTCGGGAGAATCTAATTTTTCGTGCGGCACAAAGTATTTTTCTGTAACACTTCGCAAAGTGCGTGAAATTTCAATTCCATTATTATCAGACGAAACTTTCCATCCACGTTCAAACTCAAGCTCGCCTGCATCCAAGAATTTTTCAACATTTGATAACGACGCATTAATATTTGCCGACAAACAATTATTCAAAGCCAATGCTTCTATAAAACGTAACGGAGCAATTGAATGCAAAGGCTGCAAAACAATCTTCATATTTGCAATCAAACCCAAAGTGCGTTTTAAATCCGCACCCGCAATTTGCTCGCCACCAGATGTGTTTATTACCCCATCTGCTGCCAATTGTTCCATTAAATAATTATCCATTTCTCGTTGATCTTGCAAATACAATTGTTGCTTGCCGCGGGTAATTCCGTAAAGCGGCGGCTTTGCTACATAAATATAACCACGTTCAATTGCTTGGGGCATATGACGATAAAAGAACGTCATCAACAATACTTGGATATGTGAACCGTCAACGTCCGCGTCAGTCATAATTATGATTTTATGATAACGCATTTTTTCAATATCAAAATCATCTGCACCAATACCCGAACCCAGCGCAGATACCAACGTCCCAATTGTTTCAGACGCCAACATTCTGTCGAAACGAACGCGTTCAACATTTAAAATTTTTCCACGAAGCGGCAAGATTGCCTGGAATTTTCTATCGCGTCCCTGCTTGGCCGTACCACCAGCCGAATCCCCCTCGACTATAAACAATTCGCAATTTTCTGGATTCCTATCCGAACACTGCGCTAATTTGCCAGAAATAACATTCATATCTGGGCCGGTCTTTTTACGGGATAATTCACGTGCTTTACGTGCAGCCTCGCGCGCAGTTGCGGCTTCGATAATTTTATCAATAATTGTTTTTCCAATTGCTGGGTTTTCTTCCAAATACTCATACAGCATTTCAGAAACCGCACTTTCCACAACCGGACGGATTTCACTGGATACCAATTTATCCTTGGTCTGGCTGCCAAATTTTGGGTCTGGGATTTTAACACTGACGATATTTGTTAAACCCTCTCGGAAATCTTCGCCGGTCAAATTAAGGTCTTTTTTATTACCCTTTTCAGCAATATACTTATTTAATGCACGCGTAAGACCCGCACGGAACCCTGCTAGATGCGTCCCTCCTTCTTTATTTGGGATATTATTAGTAAAACAAAGTGAAGTTTCATTATATGCGGTGGTCCATTCCAGAACAATTTCCACATAAGTATCACCAACCTGTTTTATCATTTGTATTGGTTCTTTGGTCAGTTTTTCTTTAGATTTATCTAAATACGTCGCGAAGCCTTTTAAACCATCAACTGAATGAAACTCTTTGGTCTTTTTTTCCGCCCCGCGCAAATCTTCGAATATAATCTTAACATTAGCATTCAAATAAGATTGTTCGCGCAACCATGTTTCCATGGTATCCACACTAAATTCTGTAAATGTAAATGTATCTTTGGATGGCAAAAATGTTACTTCGGTACCATGACGATTACCGCCAATTTCTTTGATCGACAATTCTGTTTTTGGTGCACCATCGGCAAAAGACATTGTTGCTTCTTTACCATCGCGCCAAACCCGAACCTCAAGCCAGGAAGAAAGAGCATTCACAACAGACACACCAACTCCGTGCAAACCACCGGAAACCTTGTATGCTCCGCTGGTTTCATTATCAAATTTACCACCTGCGTGCAATTCGCACATTATCAGTTCCACCGCGCTGCGGCCCTCGGCGTGATTGATATCAAACGGCATACCACGACCATTATCACGAATTGTTGCGCTGCCATCAGAATTTAACGAAATATAAACACTGTCGGCATAGCCCGCCATTGCTTCGTCAATCGAGTTATTTACAACCTCATAAATCATATGATGCAAACCAGAACCGTCACCAACGTCTCCGATGTACATTCCTGGACGTTTTTTTACCGCCTCTAACCCTTTTAAAACTTTAATTGAATCGCCTGTATACTTGTTTTCTACTGCCATAAATTTCTTTCCTTTTTTAGCCTGTAAAATATAGCAATTTATGATATAATTAGCAAGGAAAAAGAGGTAAAAATGAAGTTTAAATTATTATATTTTGGAGAGCTGCGAGTCAATCCCAAAAAGCGTTCCCAGCATATTGCAAACATAAGAATGCAATTTCATCCTCAGCTTAAAAAATTGGTTGAAAACAGTCCTTGGAACAACTTGCAAAAATATATGATGCCAAATCCGACCAAAAGCCCTATTTCCACACGCCATATTGGCGGAATAGACTGGAATCCTATAATTACACCTAATCTCAAATTATTGGCCGAATTAGATATATTGCTGCTACACCCTGAAATCGTTGGTTTGGCGCGCACAGATGTTGATAACCGCATGAAAACATTGTTGGATGCTTTGCGCAGCCCACAAAACGAACATGAAATTGGTGAGAACACCCCGAAGAATATGGGGCCAATCTATACCTTATTAGACGACGATCACTTAGTAACCAAGATTTCTGTAAATACCAGTCATTTGCTCAGTCCTAATATATCTAACAGTCCTGTACGCGACAAAGATGGCGAAGAAAAAGTCTTTATGGTTATAGACGTAAATGTTCGCGTGGCCGAGGGGAATCTAGAAAATCTGCCGTTTATGGTATAAATCTATTAAAAAAGCCGGATAAACCGGCTTCTCTTAAAACCTGGCCATTCCGCCATTTACATGAATTGTTTGCCCTGTTATATAGGACGCTTCTTCCGATGCCAAGAACAAAACAATATCTGCAATGTCTTTTGGTTCTCCAAATCGACCCGCAGGTATTTGTTTTAAATACGCTTCTTTCAGATCATCTGGCAAAACATCTGTCATTGGTGTTTTTATAAACCCAGGCGCAACACAATTTGCGGTAATGCCGCGTGATGCAACTTCGGCCGCAATGGATTTTGTCATTGCAACTATTCCGCCCTTGGACGCTGCATAATTTGCCTGGCCAGGGCCACCAATTGCACCGATAACCGATGACATGTTGATAATACGACCAAATTTATTTTTCATCATTGGCACAATTGCTGCGCGACAAAGTTGAAAACATGCACGCAAATTTGTATTCAAAACATCATCAAACTGTTCATCAGTCATACGCATCAAAAGCGTATCCATGGTTATCCCAGCATTATTGATTAAAATATCAATTTTACCGGCTTTTTCGACAGTTTCTTTGATAAGTCTGTCTGCCTCGCCTGGCTTTGAAACATCTGCTACAATCGCTATAAATTCATTGCCCATTTCTTTTAATTTTGCCTCATTACGACCGGTAATAACAACCTTGGCCCCCATATCATGAAATGTACGGGCTATTGCTTCGCCAATTCCACCCGTAGCGCCAGTAATAAGTGCAACTTTATCTTTTAATGAAAACATTTTATCTTCCTTTGTTGTAATCAAAATATACTTCTTCGTATCTTTTTGCTTTTCTTCTTGCTCGTTGTCTTTCTGAATGTGCGGTTTTCTCACACCCTGTTTTAAAAATACCTTTTCTTGTGGGTTTGTTTAATTTTGCTAATTGATCTGACCCTAGCAATTCTTGCTCTTTTTTACTTATTATAGGTTTTTCAGACTTTTTTAATTTTCGTATTAACTTCCCTCTTCTATAATCATCTTCGTGTTTATACGCCATTTTATATCTCCAGCTTTCTTGCCGCTAGTTCTGGAACTATGCGCGGTGTTAAGCCTGTTAAAATAGCACCTGGTCCAACCTCTATCGTTTCTGTGACTCCCAATGACGGCAACCCCAAAACCGTTTCACGCCAACGCACACCGTGTGTAATTTGATAAACCAACGCTTCTTTAATCTCGTTAATGTCTGTCATTGGCGCAGTTGTTTTATTAGAAACCAGCGGCAAAACAGGTGTTGCTATTTCTATTTTATTCAATGCTTCCTGCATTTTTTCTGCAACGGGCTGCATCAATCTGGAATGTGGTGGCACCGACAAAGGTAATAACATCGCGCGTTTCGCACCTGCTTCTTTGGCCAATTCCATTGCGATTTCAATCGCAGGTTTTGAACCAGAAATTACAACCTGGCCAGGTGAATTATCGTTTGCGATATCACAAACCATGTCCTTGCCCGCCTTTTTTTCTGCGGCTTTGCAAAGCGCTAGTAATTTATCAATGTTTATACCCATTATGACGGCCATCGCCCCTTGTCCCACCGGAACCGCTGTTTGCATTGCATCGCCACGTAAACGCAATAATTTTGCTGTATCAGAAACACTGATTGCGCCAACCGCACATAACGCTGTATATTCGCCCAACGAATGTCCCGCAACATATTTTACATCGTCTGGAATTTTTCCAAACGCACGCAACATAGCCATAGACACTGCAAAAATTGCAGGCTGAACATTCGCGGTCATTGTTAATTCTTCCATGGGACCATTAAAAATCAAATCTGATAATTTTTGATTTAATGCGGAATCAACTTCTTCAAAAACCGAACGCGCATCAGCATTATTATCATACAAATCTTTTCCCATACCAACTGCTTGGGAACCCTGTCCGGGGAAAACTAGTATCGAAACCATATAATCTCCTTTTTATGAATAATAGAGTAAAAAAATGAAGTTCGCAAGGCCTTACGACAAAATAGATGTTATTTGATCTTGCATATCAAAAGTACCAAAAACCACCCATGCGATTACGGCAGAAACCATCAAAATTCCAATAGAATTCATTATACTGGAAATGTTTTCCATCTTTCTGACCGACATATCCAAATAGTCATTTGCTATTTCTGACAAGTTTTGATCAAAATCATTCATGTCGGCATAAATAGTTAAATCTCCAATAATTTCATCGTTTGGAAATCTGGTCTTTGTATTTAATAGTGCGCGCCCCAAGTTATCACCATTAGAAATATTTTGTAAAGCGTGCTCTAAAATATTTTTTAAATATCCGCCTGAATTATCCGCCAACATTTTCATCGACACCGGCAATGAACCGCCCGATTGAACCATTGCTGCTAATGACATCATCCAACCAACAGATATAAATATTTTATATAAAGACCACGGTGGAACCGAGTCAAACAAAACCCTTAATTTCCCGGCCCAGTTTGCCAAAGAAACCCAGATTAAAATAAACGCACCAAACATCCCCGTCAAGGCTATGTACCAATAACTGCCTAAAAATCCGGACGTGGAAACCAGCGATGCAGCCGTGCCGCGCCATATTATTTCGCCACCAGCGGCCTCGGCCAAGGGCGGAACCAAATACAAACCAACCGCTATAATAATTAAAAAGGTCAACATCAACAAAACCGATGGGTACAACAAAGCACCCAACATTGATTTTTTTATTTTACCAATTCCTTCTCCGACACGAACAACATTATCCAGCGCAATAGATAATTTAGAAATATCGCCAACTGCCAACATCAATGTTTCAAACGCTGGCGCCCATCCACGTGTGGCCTCTGGAAAAGGGATACCTTGTTCCAAACTGTCCTGCCAAGAACTTATTACTATTGCGAATGGTTCTGACGGCTTGGATCCGCTGCGGCTTTCAGTTACATAAATTCTATCCAGCGCATCCATCAAAGTAAAATTATTGCGCAACATTGATGCCAGTTTACGATACAAACCCATGCGCTTGTCAGAATCCAAGCGAAACATCATTTTTGCATATAAAATGTCCAATTTTGTTGCCATAAAAACACAAGTTTATTTTTAATATACTCCGGGTTGATCCAACAATCCAACCCAGCGCTCTAATTCTGATATACCAATAATTCCCTTTAACATTAATTCCGTTGCGGATTCTTTTAACGTACGACCATCTAATTCTTCTATCCAGTATTTTACAGCGTCCGCGGATTTGCCGGATAACGAATATTCCAAGAACTTATTATCGGTTATTATAATTTCACCGGCCTTTATACGACCTATGGTTCCTTTGCCATTACAATATTTACAACCATCGCCACGGAAATAAACCTGCCCGAGACCTATTTCACCAAAAGACTCCAGCACGCGTTTATACGCTGGATGTTCCGGAAATTCTGCCAATTTCTTTCTGCACTGCGGGCATAATTTTCTAAATAACCGCATCGAGATTAAACCGCGCATCATTGTTTCATCTTTTAATTTAAACCCTTCAACCCCAATATCCAATAATCTGGTTAATGCCGCCATTGCAGAATTAGCATGCAAAGTTGTCCAAACCGAATGACCAGACAATGCGCCCTTGACCGTTAACTGCGCCGCTGACAAGGTTCTGATTTCGCCAACCATTAAAACATCTGGATCGCTTCGCAACGCTGATTGTAATGCTTCGGTAAACTTATCCTCGCGCTGTTCTTCGTTATTCGCATTTACAACGGGGATTTGATGACTACCGAAAATTTTTCTTTCTGCGGGATCTTCGATAGTAATCAGATTAATTTCATAACTGCGTTCTTTTAACATCAAAGACATATTTTGAAAAAGCGTTGTTGATTTTCCACTGCTGGTTGGTCCAGCAACAACAACCAAGCCCGTCGGAAACGAACGCATCCGCATCAAAAGATTTCTTTCGTATTCACCAAACTCTTGCTCTGTTTTAATTGTTTCTGCAGGATTATCATACAACAAACGCATAACTACATATCTGCTGCCGAATGCAATTGGATTAAATTGCATACGAACGCCCATAATGCCATTTGGTAAATATAAATCTTTGGTTCCGCGTAATGGGGTTCGCCCATCTTTTTGTGCGCTTTGGTATTCGTTCTGGGCATAGTTAGAATTAGATTGATCTGCTGATGCAAACGCCGCACGAACAAAGGATTCCCCCCAACTGGAATTGTATTCCAGAACTGATTGCATGCTGCCGTCTATTCTAAAATAAATAGTTGTCTGATCTGAAACCTCTATATGAATATCAGAAACTTTCATTGATGCTGCGCGTGCAATTATATCAACAAAATCTTTCTGCATCTGGTTATCATAATACAGCGGTGCACGTGCGGCAGACCCAGAAGTTTTTGTCTCGTTATATCTGTAAATAACAGATATCAAACCCAAATCACTGTAATACGGTTCTTTGGTTGCACGTTTTTCTTTTTTTAATAATTCAAGAAAAGATATAACACGACCATCATAACGATGTGTTCTGGAAATTATTAATTCCCCGCCAGAAAAATATGCCAAGAAGTTCTGTGTATCACGTGGGGTCCCCAGCTCGCCGCCAGGCGCAGTCAACAGAACATTTCCATCAGAAAAAAGATGTTCTACAATTTCTTTTTGTGTCAGTACAGAAATGTTTTCCGGAACGGATAAATTTTCTATGCCCGTTTTTGTTTTTTTCTGATCAAGATTTTTATTTCCTGGCATTATTTATTAAATTTCTAATTATTGCTATGAACGCCCAATGTTTGTGTTTCACCATCTTTAGATAAAACAACGCCTTCGTCCAAAGAAATTAAATCAACATTGTGTCCATCTAAATCTTTGCCGACAGAAACTTTTTTTCGTTGTCCTGTTTTATTATCTTCCAGCGTTGCAACCAACTGGTTCCCTGCACCAATAATCTCTACCAGTCTATATTTTTCCTGTATTGGGGCAAACTCTGGCTCTGGCTCTGATTCTTTTCTGTCAATCTCTCTTTTACCAGGCATCGGGGCGGTGACCATATTCTTTTTTTGTGCTTCTAATTTTTGTTTTTCAACTTCAAGCCGTTGACGTTCCAACTCTAGCTCTTGTGCTTTAGCATTCTTGGCACCATTTATAGAATCAATTTCGTTTTTAATTCTAACACGTTCGGCGTCCATTCTATCCATTTCCAATTGCATTTGAGCATTTTCTTTCTCTAGCTGCCACAAGACTTTTCTTTGTTCCAAATCAGTAATTTTTTCAAACACAGTACCCGACGGATCATAAGTGTCTGCCTTGGTATTTACGTCTGCAATCGCGGGTATTGTAAAGATTGCTGAAATAAATAATAAAATTTGCATCAATTTATTTTGCATAGATTTTAACCTCATAGTTCCATTTGCGCGAACGCGAATCCCATTTAACAGACGATAAAGATATCGGCGAAACCTCATCAAACATTTTTATAAATTCGTCCGGTTTAAGTTTAGAGTCCGCCTCTATTATAACCATATGCGTTGTAACAGTTATATCGCCTTGGGTGCTTGTTTCTGCGCTTGGTTTTATATTGGCAAATTTTCCAATTTTTTGAAAGATATTATTTACAGAAAAAATTACATCTTCTATCTCTATTTTGGGTTCGTTTTCCCCAAATGCTGGCAGCGGCGTTAAATCAACACTGATTACAACATTAGAATCTGTATTTTCCATAACATAAACATTTTCCCCCATCAAAAAATCAATAGAATTATATAATTCTTCTAGCGTTCCATAGCTGCGATTTAATGTTGCCCTTGCTGAGTTTTCTTCACACACCGCATTTTGTTGTGTCCATCCAGAAATTGGCTGCATAACAAAAGCAATTGACCGCCAACATTGTTCTGCGCGCAAATGCGGATCCGGCAAATTGTCATAAGGATGACTGACAACAATTGGTTGTGCCGGCTCTTGTTTTATCTCGGCCTTTTTCGCCTCTAATTGTTTTTTATATTCTTTTAAAATTTCCGGGTTTATTTGAACTTGTTGTGGACGTGGTGCAATCATTTTCATAATCGGTTCGTTAAACACATACCATATTCCAAATATTACCATACAAAAAACGATCAAAGAAAAAATATTCCCAGCCGCCACACTTGTTGGAATTAAATACTGTTTCGAATTTCCAACAATTACATCCCGCAATGACTTTTCTACTGCGCGCGGAACATTCCATGACCCAGACGCAACAATTACATCCCAATCTGGCAACGCGGCTAATTTCGCAAATTCTTTTTTCGCGTTTGATTCTGTAGAAATCAACCGATCAAAAATTACGATGTTATTTCTAACACCAATTATCCAAAAGCCCTGTGGTGTAAAAAATTCTGCCAAAAACGAATTATACTCATGGAAGTAATTTATTATTTCAACCGCAGCGATTTTCATGCCCCTGCGATGTCCCAAAGACAGGGACCCAATACCAACCATAGATCCATATTCTGTATAAAACTTTACGCTACCAGAAATTTGTTTTGACAGCTTTTTTGCAAAGTTATGTGTATTTTGGCCAGCTTGCAACGGCTGCCAAAACAGCCCAACTGCGTATTTCTTGCGCTCAATAGTTATTACGCCCGATGCCAAAATCCCCTCCAGTTTCAGACCTAGAGATATTATTTTTTCACACTATTTGTGAAAAAAGCTCTATTTATACGCTTATTATACAAATTATTTGCCGGCTGGGCAATCATAAACATTAGCGGTTATGGCATAAGAATATTCTGGGGCGAACATCTTCCATTCGTTTTGATGTTTTTCTTTTTTTGTTACAAAAAAGGAATTTCCTCCTTTTTTAACAATCTGATTTTCAAGATATCTTACTGCGTCGTCTTCGGAATAAAAATTAGCATCCGCGTCCATTGTATACAACAATGTACAATTTTTTGGTTCGGCTGTCAGCCTGACCAAGACATCAGATTCTAATTTAACGTAATTCGTACATGCTGCGATGGTTAAAACAGATATTAACAAAATCTTTCTCATTTATTCCCCCTGTATTTCATAATTTGATGAATCCGAAAACAATTTACGCAAAACAAAATTGTTCATTGCGTGACTTCCCTTGAAAGATTCTAACCGCCCAACAATCATTCCACCGCTGGTATAAAAATCCCCCAATGCATCAATTAACTTGTGCCGAACAAATTCATCTTTGTAATATAATGGGGTCAGTGTTTGGGCCCCTTTGTTTTTAAGCAATTTTTCCAATTGTTTTTTGTCGTCTGCATAACTTTGAACGTCATTCCAATCATTCTTTCTGTTCATTAAAACAATTACATTTCCTTCGTTTGCACCCTTTCCCATGCCGCGTTTTTTTAAATATCCCCATTCCCAAAATCTTCCAAAAGTCCGGGATTTTGCGATACTTTTTATAAATTCTTTGCGTGCGGATTCTGTTCCATCAAAAACAAACTTTGTGTTTTGAACACCAATCGCTTTATCTGGATAATCCAAAGTTATATCCAAAACGAGATTCTTTGTGCCGGGGGACAATTTAACAAATCCATCTTCTTTGCGCCCGGTTTTAAGCCCATGAACCCACAAAGCAGCCCTTTTTAATATTGGCATCTTTTTTATAATTTCTTGACGCGTAACAACGATTTCTTTTTTAACAATGATCTTTTTTAATTTGTTTTTGTTATTTGCAATTGGTTTTAGAATTTCTATAAATTCTTGGGCACCACCATCCATAATTGGGAATTCCGACGCGTTGATTTCAACAACCGCAGAATTAATTCCGCAAACAAACAAAGCGGCCATAAAGTGCTCTATGGTCTGAACCTGATTCGGCCAGGTTCCAATCGAAGTGCTCATCATGCCAGTATTTTGAACATTATCCCATGTCGCCGGTATTGGTTCAGCATTTGGCAAATCTGTACGCAGGAAAAATATACCTGGTTTTTTTGACAGCTTTACAGATACATTCGTAAGGATTCCCGAATGAATTCCAACGCCTGAAAATTTTACAACTTTAATCATTTTTATTTTCCAATTGCTCTTTTAACCAAGAATAAAATTCCATTGGAATTTTCGTTTCCAGTGGTGAAAATTTAATTTGTTTACGCATGCGCGGCGATAATCTGACCCAGTCTTTTTCAGTGGTCAATAAACCTGCCTTGGCTTTTTTTGCTAAATCTAATAATTGTTTTATGTCTTTGTCTGTATATTCATAATGATCTGGAAAAGATAGTGTTTTTACCGGTTTTTTCGGCAAATTATTAAAAAACTTTTGTGGATACCCAATCCCGGCAAAAGCAATAAATTTATGAATTCCGCGTGGCATAATCGTTTTGTTTTCCACATAAAAGATTGGTTTCTTATATTTTTTTGCGGCCTTGATAATTGCTGAACTATTATCTGTTGTTTTACTGTTTTTTATATCGCGCATTATTATAATTGCATCGGCACGACGAATTGCGTTTAATGGCTCTCTCATTGGTCCCGCAGGCAAAACAAACCCATTGCCAATTCCAATTTTGGAATTAAAAACTAAAACAGAAACATCTTTTTTAATCGTTGAGTTTTGAAACCCGTCGTCCATCACTATGGTCGAAAATCCTTTTTTCTCAGCATTCTTTATGCCCTGTGCGCGCTTTACGCCTGTGAAAACAACAACTCCGTTGCTTTCCAACATCTTGGCTTCGTCGCCGCCACGATACCCGCGCATCACAACTGCCGAGCCAAACTTTTTCGCAATTTCACGAACTATGGGGGTTTTTCCAACCCCGCCTGCCAATAATCCACCAACACAAATTACCGGTATTTTTGAAGATTTTTGCCAAAAACTCCGGAAAATAAAAACTTTACGAGATGCAATAAAATATAAAAAAGATAGTGGTAACAACAACCACGCAATAAGATTTCTTTTTAAAAACCAGTTTGGTGTTCTCATTTTTTAATTACGCCTGGTTGAATTGGCGACAATCCAAATTCTGCATCAGTATCTTGTAATTGCTTTATCATAAATTTTTCCAAGCTCTCACGAACAGAATTAAAATTTTCTTTGGTAATATAAATAGGGCTACCTACATTGCAAATAATTTTTGAAAACGGTTTTGCAATTAAATAACGATCCCAACGGCTTTGAAACCAAGGCCGGGAACAAGAAAAACAAACCGGAATAATTGGTGCGCCAGTCATGCGGGCATAATATAAAGCACCATCATTTAAACGCATTAATGGGCCCTTTGGTCCATCAGGGGATAATGCCAAAACATTGCCCTCGTTCAAACGACGTACTCCTTCGCGCAATGCAGAAACCGCCCCATCGCGACCGGTGCTGCCAAA
>Ga0265294_10005345_pt1 | contig 15699 bp, 29 predicted proteins | sample MunlanPumphouse3_FD_192504 | JGI IMG/M metagenome (GOLD analysis project Ga0265294, IMG submission 192504) | Groundwater microbial communities from a municipal landfill in Southern Ontario, Canada - Pumphouse #3 | ecosystem: Environmental > Aquatic > Deep subsurface > Groundwater | place...
TCATATACTTTTTAGCCATCCTCCGAAAATGTGCCTGTGACCTAGTTGGATAAAGAGTATAATCTCCTTTCCCCTCCTCAACCATAAACCCCACTCGCTCTCCCTTTCTCGCCAGCCTCATTGCCTTCCGTTCTATTCTAATCTTCTCACTGTTCATACTACCTCCCCCATTAACCCTATTGACAGTCTAAACAGCTCAATTGGGTCCACTGAGCATTTGTCACACTCCGCAACCCTAGCGAACTCATCGAACTTCTCCCGTGCCTTCACCCCTACCTTTAACATAATCATCCTTTTTTCTTCCTGTATTCCCAAAGCTCAACCTCGTACTCACTTCTCCATCTCCATATCATGTCAGAAGGTATCCCCAGGCAAGATTCAAACCTCTGAGACATACCCCAGCTAATATTCAAGGATTCATTCTCAAGCAGTGACTTCAGATAATACTCTGTCACCCCTAGCATTGCTGCCAACTCCTTAGCCTCGTAAAACTCACGGTCCAGGTACTTCTGGATAATAAGTTTTACCTTATTGATTGGTCGGGCTGGATCACCCCCACCCATACGTGCATAGGACTCTTCAGTACAGACCTTCTCAAAAAACCAGACTCTCTCTTCGTTAGTCATTGTCTTTTGTCTCACTACACGGAACCTGAAGGTATACTCGCATTGCTGAGTCCCAGTACTGCTTTGTGTAATCTTCCCCAATGTAATCTGCTAACTTCATCATAAATCCCTCCATCCCTTTGCTTCAATCACTAAACCCACCTTATCATAGATGAATGCCTACTCACCCACAAACATACTCTCCTATTCCTTTTAAAAAAACTTATTCTGTTTCTTTTAATCCCTAATCAACTTCCAATCTTCTATTTCACGGCTCCGCTCAATAAATCTATATAGGTTATTCATTTTTAAACTAAATCTATCAATCAATTTTTCTAAACGCTCTCCTTTTTCGAGGGCGGTCTCCCCACTGAAAGCTAACTCTCTCACTAACTCCTGAGCCGCATCCCTGAAGTCTTCGATAATCCCTAATGCTACCTTACTGTCTTCTAACTCATACCATTTTCTCATAACTTATTTCCTTTCTGGGTGGCTTGCGCCCCCCGGTTAAAATTTAATTAGGCTTTCAATTCTGCAAAAGCTCTCTTTGATCCCTTGTTGCTTTTTTTACGACGCAAACTGGGCTCCAGTGCCTCAATCCATTTGATGCTCAGCGCTTTCATTTTTGCCTTTTCGTACTCACCAACGAGTATATTTATTGACTTATCATCGGTCCATTTATACTTCATTCTGTTTGCGGTTAAAAAGTCCGCAAATACTTGAGTCTTCTCTTTTGTTGTCCGGGCAACTTCATACCCGTTTGGAGCTTGCGCACATCATAAATTCTCATTTCGTCAATTCCTTTCTCCCAGCTCCAATCTGCCGGCGATCAAGGATAGGAACTTTTCCCACCCTCTACAAATATAGACGCCACTATATTAATACATCATCAAACTTTCTTCATTTATTTTTCCAGCATCTTCACAAACTCCTTGTCACACTCTACCTCCAAAGCAGTCATCTCCTCCGTAAACCGCTGCACATCAAACAACTCTGCCCCACTCTCATCAATCAATGTCCATCCGTCCTTGTCTCTATACAAGACATGAGCGACAACCTTTATAAAGTCAGGGTTCAACTCAATAGCATAAAAGGGCTCTGCTGCAACAAACCACCTGTCACTAATCAATCTACCCCGGTTATCAATGTAGTTATAAAGTCCTTCTTTATTCTGGACCAACCCACGACCACAGCAGAATGCGTTTGCATATCTAAAGGTCATGATCTCACCATTACCCTGATATAACGGCATCAAGTTATTCCGTTGGACGTAACCGTAACGGTTCTTCCCATGCAAAATAACACTCATCTCATCACGAAAATGTCCAGCATATAGATATTCCTTCTCCTCCCGTTTAAAAAAGGATAACGCCCCTCCATCAAACCCACGAGCCACATACGTATACTTTCCATTCAACATCTGTACCACCCCCACATCATCCAGGAAGGTTGATGCTTCTTTAAAATACTGTCTCTCCTTGCGCCACCCATCCCACCCTAAAGCCCCAGTCACATCTATATAGGTATACCCCTTATCCTCCTGTTGCACCACCGCAACCCCGTTGTTTATAGTCAAGACATTGTCGTACTCCTCATCCAGGTAGAACACACCAGTGGTCATACACAGTAAACTCCAGACGGGTTTACCCGTTTTCTCGCTCTTATATCTCACCGGAACAACACCGTCCTTAACCGACCCAACACCCAGGAACTCACGCTGACTCAGTGCCTTTCCTGTTCGACTTATAATCATCCACAGACCATTCACAGGCGTACTCAGCCGATCCTCTTTCACCCTGACCGCTGCATACCCATAACTGATAAGTCTAATCGCTGACACTTCCATAATTATCTCTCATATTACTCATTTAGATACATCATTAAAACCTCACAAAGATGAAACGCCATATCTTCTTCTATGAACCGAAACGGTAGAACATCTCCACCAGATTCTTTGATTACTACATTCTGTTGCACCACCCCAACCCCGTATGGGTGACGAATGCCTTTAAACAATAACAAGGCAGTATAAAAGGGGTCATCAGAACTAAAAACACCAACTAAATCAAACCCTCCTTCCCACGAGTCCTCCAATCCACCTTCTAACTCCACCCCCATCTTTTGTAAAATGGTACTCAGACAGACTGTAATGTCGAAACAGTTCATCATGAAGAAAGGATGATTCATACTCCTCTCGAAGAGCATTTGAAAGGACATCAGGGGAAGTAAGCAAGTTTCTCCGGTACTGATGCTCGACAGACTACTGCATTTGTAGAAAGCCCAATCCCCAATTTTAGTAACCCTCTCAGGGATGATGATGCTCTCCAGACTTGTGCAGTCATAGAACGCATACTCCCTAATCTCAGTTACCCCCTCCGGGATGATGATGCTCGACAGACTTGTGCATCTACAGAAAGCCATACCCCCAATCTCAGTAACACTCTCTGGTATGATAATATTTTTCAAATTTTTGCATCCGTAGAAAGCACCAAACCCAATTCCAGTCACCCCTTCGGGTATACTGATTTTTTTCAGACTTTTACAACCATAGAACGCCCTGTTTCCAATCTCAGTTACCCCCTTCGGAATGATGAAAGAGCCATTTATAATATCTTTATTAGTAATGTTTTTTATCATATCATTTTTTCTTTTGTACAGCTCACATCCGATAGCAATTTAGTCTCTATACTCAACTTTTAGGTCAGGAGGGTACTTATAAAATACATCATATCCCAATTTTGTTTTTTTAGGTAATGATATTTTTTTAAGATTTTCACATCCGAAGAAAGCACACCTTTCAATTTTTTTAACACTGTCAGGAATAACGATGCTCTCTAGACTTACGCAAGAAGCAAACGCATATATTCCAATCTTTTTGACACCGTCCTGGATAACGATGCTCGCCAGACTTTTGCAACCTCTGAAGGCAAACGCCTCAATCTTTTTAACACTATTCGGGATAACAATTCTTTCCAGACTGGAGCAACCATCGAACGCACTCTTTCCAATCTCAGTTACCCAATCCGGCATGATGAAAGAGCCATTAATAATGTCGTTATTAGTAATGTTTTTTATTATTCTTTTCATACCATTTTTCTGTTGTCCAGCCTCAATCCGCTGGCGATTTTAATATTTTTAGTTTCGATATTCAATTTTTAGTTCGGGATGGCATCCGTAAAATACACTATAACTCAATTTTACTTTTTTAGGTAAAGACACTTTTTTCAGGCTAGTGCAATCGTAGAAAGCACCCTCCCCAATCTCAGTTACCCCATTCGGAATAGTAATGTTTGTTAGGCTTTTGCATCCGTTGAACGCTCTCAGGCCAATCTCAGTAACACCGTCTGGGATAGTGATTTTTTTCAGACTGATGCACTCTTCGAATGCCCCATTTCCAATAGAATTGACATTGTCTGGAATGGCGATACTTTTAAGACCAGTGCAACCTTTGAACGCTCTCTGGCCGATTTTAGTAACACTATCTGGAATAGTGATACTTTCAAGACTGCTGCAACCATCGAACGCATACCATCCAATTTCAGTTACACCGTCTGGGATAATGATACTTTTCAGACTGCTGCAATCCTCAAACGCACCAGGGCCAATTTTAGTTACGCTGTCTGGGATAGTGATACTTTCAAGACTGCTGCACCCGACAAATGCATATTCTCTTATTTGAGTTACGCTGTCTGGAATATTGATACTTTTCAGACTGCTGCATTCATAAAAAGTACCTTCTCTAATTTCAGCAACACCATCTGGGATAGTGTAATGTCCATCCACTATATCCCCATCAGTAACTTTCTTAAGTGTTTTGTTCATATCATTTACCTTTCCGGTATCCTCTCTCGGATACCCTTATGCTTATAAAGTGTATATGGATTTTGATAATTCAAGGTCAGTGTTAAGTCAGAAAAATGATAACAAATTTAAACACGACTCATAATTACTTCCTCAAGAGTAATCATAAGCCCTTAGACCAAATCAGAAATCATCTGTATTCTATTTTCAAAGCTGTTGAGCAACCGGCAAACACGTTATTACCTAGTTTTATATTCTTGGGTAATGATATACTTCTCAGACCAGTGCAACCATAGAAAGCTCCATTTCCAATTTCAGTAACACCATCCGGGATGATGATACTTTTCAGACTTGTGCATCCGCAGAAAGCAGACTCCCAAATTTTAGTTACCCCTTCTGGTATATTGATTTTTTTAAGACTTGTACACTGCTCGAATGCAGTTTCGCAAATTTCTGCTACCCCTTCTGGGATTTTTATACTTTTTAGACTTGTGCATCCATAAAATGTATCCCTTTCAATTTTGGTGACCCCTTCGGGTATAATGATTTTTTTCAGATTGCTACACCCCCAAAAAGTTTCAGGCCCAATTCCAGTTACGCCGTCCGGGATGGTGATTTTTTTCAGACTTGTACAATGCTCGAAAGCTCCATTTCCAATTTCAGTTACACCGTCCGGGATAGTGATTTTTTTCAGACTTGTACAATGCTCGAAAGCTCCATTTCCAATTTCAGTTACACCGTCCGGGATAGTGTAATATCCATCTACTATATCCCCATCAGTAACTTTCTTAAGTGTTTTTTTCATATCATTTATTTATTTTCCAGCTCCAATCCGCTGGCGATTTAGTCTCGATACTCAATTTCAAGATCAGGGTGGCATCTGTAAAATACACCATGACCCAATTTGAATTTTTTAGGTAAGGACACTTTTTTCAAACTTGTGCACCATTCGAACGCCCCTGTTCCAATTTTAGTAACACTCTCCGGGATGATGATCTTTTTCAAACTTTTGCATCCGTAGAAAGCATCAATTCCAATTTTAGTAACCCCCTCCGGGATAACGATACTTGTCAGATTGCTGCATTCGGAGAAAGCCCACTTCCCAATTTCAGTGACACTCTCCGGGATGATGATCTTTTTCAAACTTGTGCATTCGGAGAAAGCCCACTTCCCAATTTCAGTGACACTCTCCGGGATGATGATCTTTTTCAAACTTGTGCAGCCGGAGAAAGTCCCATTCCCAATTTCAGTGACACTCTCCGGGATTGTAATGTTTGTTATGCGGCTGCATCTGTAGAAAGCACCAACCCCAATCTTCGTAATACTCTCCGGGAAGATGATGCTCGATAGACTACTGCATCCGTAGAAAGCCATAACCCCAATTTTCGTAGTACTCTCCGGGATGACGATGCTCGACAAAGTTGTGCAATCTTCGAACGCAAAATCTCTAATTTCAGTGATGCCTTCTGGAAAAACGAAAGAACCGTTTATAATATCTTTATTAGTAATGTTTTTTATCATATCATTTTTTCTTTTTTCCAGCCTGCAATCCGCTGTCGATAGAAGCCAGGAAACACTCCCACCTTCTACATGTATAGACGCTACCTTGTATATACATATTCAAAGTTTCTTCATTTATTTTTCCATGAGCTTCGCAAACCCCGACTCCACCGTCTTCTCAAGAGTGTTCTGGTCCTCGGTAAACCGTTCTACATTAAAGAGCTCTGCGCCATGTTCGTCAATCAATGTCCACCCGTCCTTTTCTATGTACTTAATAGGTGCAACGACCTTAAGAAGGTCTGGTCCGAACTCGATAGCGTAAAATGGCTCAGCAGCTACAAACCACCTATCACTAATCATCCTTCCACGTTCATCTATGTAGTTGTAAAGTCCATCCTTGTTCTGAACCCGACCACGTCCACACGTGAAGGTACGTACATGACTAAATGTCATCAACTCACCATTACCCTGAAGTAACGGGCTCATATTCCTGCGCTGAACATACCCATAACAATCCTTACGATACCGAACAACGCTCATGTTACACCGGAAGTTTGCAGCGTACGGATACTCTCTATCTATGACCTTAAAAAAGGAGACTGCCCCACAGTCAAACCCACGGGTAACATAGGTATACTTCCCATTCTGGAGCTGTACTACTCCTACATCATTCCAGAACTGTGACGCTTCCTTAAAGTAAATCCTCTCCGACCGCCACCCATTCCAGCCCATCGCACCCGTCACGTCAACAAACGTATATCCCCTGCCCTCCTGAAACACCGTTGCAACACCATCACTTATTCCAGTGATAAAGTCATACTCCTCATCCAGGTAAAACTCGCCAGTGGTCATACTTAGTAGACTCCAGACTTCTTTCCCTGTCTTTACACTCTTGTGCCTCACAGGTACAACTCCGTCTTTTACATGACCCACGCACAGAAACTCACGTTGGCTCAGTGCCTTGCCTGTTCTACTTATAATCATCCAACAGCCATTCACAGGGGTGCTCAGCCTCTCCTCCCTTACCCGGACCGCTGCATACTCAAAACTGATAAATCTAATCGCTGAAACTTTCATATCTCATCCTTGCCATTATTCTCTATGTCCACATCATTAACAACACAGATGAACACTAGAGTCACCCCCGCTACAAACACGATAAAAGACACTATCTCCAAAACACCCCACATACCTAGTCATTCAATGTACTCATACACATAAACTCGTAAAAGAACTCAGAAACGTCATCCTCAATGTGCCGGAACTTAATAACCCCACCATCACTCCACATGAAAATGGTTTCATTGTCACTCCCGGCATTCACGTCAAGGTATGCCTCATGTCTTCCAATAATCATAACAGCTGTATAGACGCTATCCGTCGATGAGAATACATAAGTTGATGTCGAAACACTGCTACTATCTTTAATCGCCCTCACAACCTCTGGATGCTTTAGCACCTCCGCTACCCTCACTAGGTTCCACTCCCACCCAAAGCTACCGAATATATAGTCCTGTAGGAAAGAAGACTCGTACATCTCAAACCGTCCGGACTCATCCTTAACCTCTCGTGGAACGGCAAAAAGCGCACGCCGATACTGCATCTCAAGATTCATCCAGAACTCAGCCGTACACATCCCAAGCTCCTGTAAATGTTCCGCATCCTCCTTTAATAAAACACGCCACCCTCCCAGAATTGCTTCCATTTCATAAGAATTAAAAGATAATAGCTTCGCCATCTCATCCTCATTCTTATTATGCTCTTCCATCTGTTCCCGCAACGTTGCTCCCGGCGGAATAGGTAATACAAACTCACTACTCATAATGACTCTTTGTCCTTCTTACTCTTATTAAACTCAATATCCTTCCCTTCAAAAGAATAGTGTAAAGGTCCTACCCTATAAATAAAAAGGTGTAGTCAGTTCCGTCATGCTCTACATTCTCCAAGACCCAAGGTGTCAGAAAGTTTATCTGCTCAACAAACTTCTCTCTTAAAATGTCAGTCTTTGTCTTCATTCCTTAAATCAATCCCATGATTGAATAAACCTTCATTGCCTTACGCCAGTGCTCTTCCTTTGCAGTCTCTTCATCCTTTAACCGCTGCAACGCCTCATGACGCTCATCCTTCTTGTCAGGATCATAGTACTGATCCAGTTCGCTCATTATCTTGTCCAATGCTACCTTCTGACGCATAGGAAGAAAGCTAATACGTTTAACAAAGTTATAAGCATACCACCCGATAAACTTCAGGTGTACTGCCTCTTCCTTCAGCTTCTTGTTCTCGTCCCTCAGTCTTTGTAACTCTTCCTGTTCACTCATAACACTCTCTCTCCATACACATACATTATATTAGACGCTATTCAATACCCAAGTACACACAAGTTTTTATATACATGCGTCTATCACAATCTTAATGTTATCCTCAATAAGATTCTGAATGAAACAAGGCTTTTCGATAAAGGCATCAATGACAGCTTGTACTACCATCCCTTCATCATACAAAAGCTTCTTCTTATAATTCTCTCTGACAACCTTCTCAATAAACTTCCTCAGAACTACCATGTCAATCAATCCTGGAACAACCCTGGATTCATCCCGATCCTCAGCCTCACGCTCTTCTTCCAGCTTGAAGTAATCTGCCAACAGGTTCATTGCCCGGTCAACCTTATTATTGATTGCCGGGAAATTCTCTGGATGACTCTTATTCAAGATACCCTCAATACAATTTAACTTCTCAACACTCTCTCCCATATCTCACACCTATCCTTACATTTCACTCTACCTGTACTCATCCTCCTCGTCCTTCTCCATCTCACTCGGCTTTTCCCATTCTTATAGTTTTTTACCCCTTCCACGTGCAGTTTTGACCCGACACAATGATCACCCCGGCCAGCTCAATGTCCGCCTGCTTCACCGCCCCGTTGTTAGCATGGCTAACAACAACACTCTTAATCTTTACCTCGTTCTCAATCGTATTCACTTCCATACACTTCTACTAGACGCTAATCATGGACCATATCAACATACTATTTTAATTTATTTCACGGCTATTTCTCTCTTTCATTCCCTCTTCACTACTCATCGCTTTTTGAGCTTTTTCAAACTCAGCTTTATACTCCTCCTCCGTAAGAGTACATAACATCGTAAACTGATAGGCTGAAAACTTCTTCTTTACCTCTTCCACACCGCAGTACGCCCACGCACCCTTAACCCTCGCAAACGTTTTTATCTCACCCACAATCCGCTTACTACACCACACCGGATACGATACCTTCCAATATGTCTCCTTTATACTGACCTTCTTTCTCTTACTCTTCACAGCTTTCACTTTATCTTGAACTTCACCATCAAAAAACTCTTTAATTTCCTTAAAACGTCTTAGAACCTTATAAGGAGGTGTCTCCACTGGAATTGGAGGACAGATGAACACACCCGAGGGGGTACTTCCGTCCATTAAGACCAATGAGAGATTCATTAGAAAAATCTACCTCACCTATACATAGCTTTGTAGACTTACACCCACAGGAACGACATTTATGCTCACACATAATTACTCAACTTCATACTCCTCCTTCGTAATACAAAACTCCTCAATAAGCCTTGTAAACTCTTCAGTATCACAAACATTACTCATCTCTTCCTGAGTAAGTGGAACGATAAACCCCAGTATAAACCTCTTCGACAATGCTTGCGATAATAACCCAGCCTTAACTGCTGCTATACACTTTCTTCTCCGCCGTGCCCTCGATATCGCACTCCGTCGACCATACAGCTTCCATTTTTTATTCAGCTTCTTCTCCATAACCTATTCTTTCCAAGATTCTCAAACACAGCCATGCACCTAGGATCAACCTCCTGTGGCATTACTACTTCATCCATAACTGTTCCTTCTGTATTCATCTTAACCTTTATCATTTCTATATATCTCAGGTACCCCCGGCTCAAACGTTACATCATCCAACCCAATATCCTGCTCATAACCATCTCGTTTATACTCAGGATAGTCACTCCTATCAAAGTGAAACGTTCCAAACATTGTCAGGACTCTCTTCAGATTATAGCAGCAAACAAATGCAGATAAACTAATCTTACTCAGATTCTTACTAGGAATACATATCTCTTCCAATGACGTACAATTACGAAATACAGAACCACCCAGCTCCTTCAGCGTGCTCGGCAGTACTACTCTCCTCAGCATTTTACAACTTCTAAATGCCCCATATCCGATACTCTCACAACCCTCTGCAAAAAATACTGTCTCCAAACTACCACACTCCGAAAACACATAGTCTTTAACCCTTCTCATCATGTGCGGAATGTGAAGCTCTGTTATGCCTGACTGCATAAATACACCATCAGGCATAACTGTTACCCCCTCTGGAATCACCACCTTCATATTCAGATTACAACACCTGTAAAAGGCTACCTCTCCGAGATTCTTTAACCCACAAGGCAGATTCATCTTCTTCAGCTTTGAACACTGCCCGAACGCATACTCTCCTATACTTTGTACACTCTCCGGAATCACTACCTCCTCAAGCTCCCTGCAGTTAAAGAACGTACTGGGCTCAATCGCTACTACACCCTCCGGGATCACTATACGCTTCAGACCTGGTACCTTCCGAAATGCGTTCGCCTTCGCTATCTTCATGTAGTCTTCCAGACACATCTCCAGGCTCTCTCACGCCTCTGGACGCACATACTCTAACGTTGCCTCACTTATCTTATAATCAATGCCTTCTTCCATACTCTCTACTCCTTCTCTCTATACTCAATCTTTGAGTACATAGGTATTAAAAAACAACTTACGACGGACTATCCATACATCCGTTGGATCAGTACAGTTTCGACATACAAAGTCTCCAACCATTCCAAATTGGACATTCTTACCTATCTCAGGAACTTCTTCTCCCCATTGCCCTATCACATAAAAATCACACACCTTGTAGATATCATCTGTCGGAGGTTTCTGAACACAGCTTTTAAATACACTGTTGGTAAGCAATTCCCGGGTAATCTCAATACAGTTCACTGCATTACAAGGCTTTGGTGTACAGTGCATCCAACCCTTTTCATCTATGCCCGTAACATCATACTTGGCTAAAAGCTTCTCGGGCATTTGCTGCCACACTTCTCCTGCTTCACCTACACAGATAACTACATCATTGCCAAGCAGTTCCTTACCCTCAAGTGTGTCCAGTAGAAACTTGCGGGCAATTGTATAATCAACCAGAATGTTGATAATGTGTTTCGCCTTAATAGGGCGAATCTTGGATGCAACTCTCCATTCTCTCACATTTTCAGTTACTATCTTCATACCATTCTCCTACTACCACGGCATCTCCTCAGAGGATATCTTCCCAAACTCCTCCAAAATAACCTCACACCCAACCTCATTAGCACGAGCAACAGCCTCACTCCAACCTTCCTTCTGCCGAATCATATACATCACACGATCCCACTTCAACAAAACCTCCGTCATCTTCTCATTCTCCTTGTACGACCACTTCCTTAACACATTCTCCTGCGCCTCCCTCAAAAGATAATCAAGATACATCCTCGTCTCCAACAGGACTCTCCCATCCATATATAACGACTGTAACAACGACTCCGCCTCTTCCAGAGGGATTCCCTCCCCACGCTCACTACTCCACGGCGTATACCCCTCCCCAGACTTCCATGCTCCATTATAACCTGTCATCGCTAACCGAGGCCTCACCCCAGGCTCAGCATCAAACCGCATCTCGCCACAAAGCTCTCCCAAAACCCCATCCCTCAATACCTGAACCTCAAACCGTAAACATAAATTCGGATCTACCATCTCAAGCCTCACCGGAATCCCAATGTCTCGCTCAACCCGATACAGGTCCTCCAGCTTATCCTTCGGCCTGCCCTTCTCATCTAGCACCCTAACAGACACTCGCATCATCTGCCTCATGATGCCCCCCCCCACCACATGCATGCTCTTACTCGTCTTTTCCAGATTCATTCCTGCACCCTCTACCTGCCCCATCGGGGACATCCCTTCACCCCCAACTGCATTTTTCATATTCAACTTCTCCATACACCATCATTAGACGCTAACTTATCAACACACCTCCTGCCATCACACAACTTTCTCACCACACCCACCTGAACACACCCTACCCACCCCATCAAAACCGCACCTACCCAAAACAGGCGCTGCCACAGGACACCACCCAAAACCACCCCACCCACAGAACCACAACAACGCCCGTCACAATCTCTCCACACAAACAAAACTCCCCACATCTCCGAACTCACTCCCGAACTCACATTCCCTTCCGCAGAACTCACTCCCGAACTCACATCTGAATTTACTTTACACCCGAACACCCACACCATTAATGAACTGACTCCACACGTATACACACAACACGTACTGTCACTAAAACTTCTCTCTCCTCACTCCCCCCTACACCCAAACAACCTATCCAACCCCTGAACAAAATTCCTAACTCCTACAACTAACAGTCGCTTCTCCCCCTGTTAAATTACTCTGAACTGAACTACTACTACCTATACTACTCACTATTGCTTTTACTCTTCTTACATGTTCTCTTACTACCTTACTATGATTATCTTCAGTGTTTGTATCTCTCGTCCCCAGACCTAATCCCATGCCAACAGGATGGACCATTGGGATCAGCCATAACTCGTGCCCAGCAGGTAACAAGGGTGTGTCCCCCTCCTTTACCCTGTACTTATAAAATTGACCAATGCAGTCCATGATCCCTCCTACGCCTAACCCAATAACACTCCGCACTGCGTCAACCCCCAGCAGGTAGATAATCTCCGGACACTGTAAAGTCCTAAACTCTACCGTTGTCCAGTACCCACACTTCTCAACGTCATGCTGACTTGGCCGTTTATCACCTACCATCCCGCATCGCATACTGAACATTGTATAACAACTCTCACGCTCCAACCCTAGCCCGTTCAATAACCGTCCGAAAAGTGTACCCCTGACCGTGCCCACCGGGAACGGATAACCAATCTTACCCTCAAGGTAAGTCGGGTTCCGCCCAACAAATACATGCCTACTCTTTACATCTCCAAAACCTAACGTAGGAATGTATACCCTGCTCCTCGCTGTGGTACACCCCCTACACCTCGTTACAAGAGCGCACACGTTCTTATACGCTCTTTTCTTCTCAACCCCCGCTGCAAATGAACGACGTGCCTCAGAAAACAACGATAGAGAACCAATCTCTATAATTGGCCTTGCGCACCGCTCCTGCAGCTCTGACAAAGTTAATGTCAACTTGATCACTATCGCCCAAGTGTCTTAGCCTGTGATAACCGATATAATAACGAAATAAAATCTGTCTCCTGCATCTGACTATCAACGTAGTCCAAAATACAGGTTTTAAAGTATCCTAAATAAGTCTTGTTAGCCTGCAACGCCTTCCAGTACGAAATGCTCACCCCGACCTGCTTATCCTCCATGCACCTTATCATCATCGTCAGGAGTGCTGAGCACAGTGCGCTGTGACTCTTCCCTAACTTCCTATAAACTGGATATGACTGGTAGAAGCTCTCAAACATGACCTTGAACAGGTCAAACACGGTCCCGCCCGCTTTCTCCACAAACCAGTCCGGAATCGCTCTGGATACCCAAACAAGTTTAAAGAGCTCCAGGAACTCTAGCCAGTCTAGTGCCCTCAAGTACGCAACAAAGTCCGTCCGGAGCTTCACCCGAGTACCCAAGACCTCTAGCAGCCCATCAACCGTGTCTAGCTTTGTGGAATTAAAATGTGAAATGATAATACAATCCCTATCAGGATACGGCTCATTCTTCCGCTCTGTATAAACAATAAGTGGTACACCCGACGGGATAAACCCACCTATCTCTTCATTCCGTAAAATTAAACGGTCAGGATACAGAAAGGAAAGTAACCCTTCGTTATCCTGACTAACGCTGTATCTCGCCGTAACCATCTACCACTAATAGTACGCTAAACAAGTCCAGTCACCCCAACACTTTGAATCGCACGCTTTACCTGCTCGAACACTTCATCAGTCCCCTGCCCCGCATCAATCACCCGCCACCGAAGTGAGTCCTTCATTGCCCGAGTCAGGTAGCTCTCTCGAACCTTGGTATAAAACTCTTTCCCACGCTGCTCAATCCCATCGTCCCCCAGCCCACGCTCAATCGCCTCCTCAACGCTCACATCAAACAGGAGCGTCAACATTGGCCGGAAACCTGACACGCTACACTTAATCGCATTCCATATCTCTTGCTCCTGTAGTCCACGGCATCCCTGATACACCAGCGTGCTGTCAAAGAACCGATCGCACAAGACAATTGCCCCTCGCTCTAACGCAGGTCTAATCCGCTCCTCAATCAACCTGCTTCTCGCTGCCGATAAGAGATAAACCTCTGTCCACGGCTCTACATCCCCCCGAGCCAAAACACAACGGACATACTCCCCTAGCTCGGTCGTCCCCGGCTCACGGAGCAGCTCTACGTCTACCCCAGCCTCATTTTTTAAAAGCTTATATAGTCTTGATGCAGCCGTTGTCTTGCCACTCTTATCAAGACCCTCAAACGATATAATCATACTCTACTCCGATAAATTAAAAAGGATGCTGAGCTTATCCTTCATGTACTGTGGTAAGCTACGTAGTCTCACCCCCGCAATGCTCCCCCCTACGTCACCCTTGAACATCTTCTTTACATCCGTAAACCTCGACACGACCGTCTCAGGAACAGGATCAGTCACCAGAACAAACAGACTCCCTGCGAACTCCTCAAAGAACTTCAGTAGCCTCGTGAAGTACTTCTTATCCAGGAACCGACAGTCCAGCCACAGGTCAACACCCTCCGCCCCCAGGTACGTCTCGTACAGTCCTGCAATCTCAGCAGCATTAGTGATCCGGACACACTTCCTCAGGTCTACCCCGAAGATTCCATCAATGTATAGTGACTTCATTTCAACTTACACAAACTCCCCTTCACCCGATAGATTCTAAACCGCTCTCTACATGGATTGCTCCCTGTCACAATGCTCCGAAGCTTCACCCGCACAAGCAACTGCTCAGAGTTATCACCCCTCTTCTCAACTCCCATTACTGTACCCTCTTCAAAAAGACCAATCGTGCTGACAACTTTACTCCCTATCTTGAGCTTGTTGCCCACCGCATCTCGAATGCCAGTCCAAATCTCAGTCACATAAACTACCTCACTCATAACCTACACAATATAGACGCTAAAAAGAGTGTGCACCGTTTCCAGGATACACACCCTTTCCAAATCTCAATATATTATCTCAAGAATAAAGGACCTCTTTACACGTACCCATGAGCTTCATCTTAAGGTAGGACGCACACACATCCGTGCAGCCAATCACCCTCGCAACCTTCCGTGTCACCTCATGCTCAGAATAAAGGTTCAGGATGTCTAGCCAGGAATAACTCCTGTACGCCATCCCCATCTCCCCTATCCTGATCCGCAGCTTCTCTAACGCTGCCTCCGTGCCAACGCTGTCCGGGGTCGTGTCAGGCAGTACGTCAACCATTTCCACGCACCCGTCTCCCATGTCAACCCCTGCGTTCAGCGAAACTACCTCGACCTTCGCACCCGATGCTGTCTCGCTCCGAAACTTGCAGTTTGAATGCCGGAACATCTCAATCATCAGCCGATAACAGCTACTGCGAACGAGCGTCTCAAGTCTCCCCAACCCCCATTCAATCTGGAAGTTTTCAAACCCAGACCGCTTAAAGATATTCTGCATGAATGTCTGTACAAAGTCCTCCATTTCAACCCCAAT
>Ga0265294_10005346_pt1 | contig 15696 bp, 8 predicted proteins | sample MunlanPumphouse3_FD_192504 | JGI IMG/M metagenome (GOLD analysis project Ga0265294, IMG submission 192504) | Groundwater microbial communities from a municipal landfill in Southern Ontario, Canada - Pumphouse #3 | ecosystem: Environmental > Aquatic > Deep subsurface > Groundwater | place...
CATATTTTTCTAAGTTGGACGAGGAAATAGAAAAGTTAATTGAAGAAGATAGGGATGAAGAAGCCCTTATACACCAACTTTCTTCTTTGGAACAATGTTCGAGAAAGGGGATGGGAGAGGTTTTCGATTCAACCATAGGTGGAGCAAGTGTTTTGATGCCTTTTGGAGGAAAAGAACAGCTAACTCCATCAACCATAATGGCGAGCAAACCTCCAGTGTCAGGGTTTACGCATTCTGTTACTTGTTCTTCGTACGGAATATATCCCGAACTGATGATTGACTCTCCTTATACGGGAGCAGTTTACTCTGTTGTAAATGCTGTTTCCAAATTAGTTGCTAGCGGAGTCAAATACCAATCGATTTACCTTACATTGCAGGAATATTTTTTAAGAGTTGGAAAAGATCCAGAAAGATGGGGGCAACCACTTTCTGCTCTTCTTGGGGCTTTTGAAGCCCAGATAAACCTTAAGCTTGGGGCTATCGGGGGAAAGGATTCTATGAGTGGAACATTTGAAAATATTGATGTTCCTCCAACCCTAATTGCTTTTGGAATGGGAATAACCGATGACAGAAAAATAATACATAATACTTTTGGAGAAAAGGGAAAGATTTATAGGTTTAGAATTAGAAAGGATAGACATTTTTCTCCTGATTACGATGCATTAAAAGAGGATTACGAATATATTTCCAGGCTTATTGAGGAGGGAAGGGTATTGTATTCCGCGGTGGTTGAAGGAAGTGTAATTGCTACCATTTCCAAGTGTATCTTGGGTAATATGGTTGGAGTTAGATTAATTTCACTTGACAGGGATATGTTTATTCAAGCAACAGGAGACATTCTTTTGGTTGCTCCCTCTCACGAAGTCTACGAGAGGGGAGAATTTATTGGAGAGTTGCAGAGGGCTCCTTTTATATCCCATCCTTTAGGAAGAATGGATTTAAGAAAAATAAAAGAGGCGTATACTTCAACATTGGAGCCGGTTTTCCCCACAGTAGCTCCAGTTAGTGAAAAAGCAGATACACTGTCCTATTCAGTAAATAAGACTTGGAAGGCAAAATCTCAGATTAAGCCACAGGTATTCATTCCCGCGTTTCCGGGGACAAACTGCGAATATGATACTGCAAGAGCTTTTGAAAGAGCTGGTGCTTCAGTAAAAACTATTTTGGTAAGAAATCTTACTCCATCAGATATCTTACAATCAATAAAAGAAATGAAAACAGTTATCTCTGAATCTCAGATAATAGCATTCCCCGGGGGATTTAGTTTAGGAGACGAACCTGACGGAAGTGGCAAATTTATTGCTACGGCATTTAGAAATCCAGAACTAATGGAAGCAGTATTAGATTTGCTTTATAAGCGAGATGGGCTTGCTCTTGGAATATGTAATGGTTTCCAAGCCCTGATTAAGCTGGGACTTCTTCCCTTTGGACAGATAGTTCCTCAAGATAAAGACAGTGCAACTTTGACATACAATAAGATAGGGCGACATGTTTCGACAATGGCAAATATTAGAATTGCTTCCAATAATTCACCTTGGCTTTCAGGATTTAGAGTAGGCGATGTCTTCTCTGTCCCCATTAGCCATGGAGAGGGTCGAATAGTAGCCCCAGCGTCAGTAATAGAAAAAATTATTAAGGGAGGTCAAGTTGCAACTCAGTATTGTGACGACTTAAGAAAAGCTACTATGGTTTCACCATTCAATCCAAACGGTTCTACTCAGGCAATTGAAGGCTTGCTCTCCACAGACGGGAGGGTGTTTGGAAAGATGGGGCATAGTGAAAGATGGCAGGATGGGTTATATCAGAACCTAAGTGGAAGGTTCAATATGGATATATTTAAGAATGGAGTAAATTATTTTAATTAAAGATTTCTTCATATAAATTATAAACGCCCCTAAATTTAGGGGCATTTTTTCAATATAGTATAAGAACCTAGCCCTCTGTCTCATTAATGCTTTTTGCGTAATATTTCCAATCTTTGTGCTCCTTGTAACTGTCAAGACTTCCTGCTGGAACGTAAATTTTTCTTGTTGTTGAGTTGTATGACAGGGCACTGCTTCCAAGAGTTGGGGGAGTAGATGATTCCATGTATATGCTTTCAAGTGAGTTGCATCCATAGAAAGCAAGATAACCTATATCAAGAACACAAGAAGGGATTGTAATTTCAGTAAGATTGTTGCACCCGTAAAAGGCCAAATAGCCTAAATTATTAACTCTATTTGGAATAGTGAATGAAGGCAATTTATTGCATCCAAGAAAAGCCCAGTTACCAATATTCTGAAGTAAGCTATTTTCTCCAAAATTGACCCAAATTAAATTTCTGCAAAGGCTAAATGCGGCTGCATCTATGCTGCGAACATTATCCGGAATGGTTATTGAGGGAAGGTTTTTGCAGTTATCAAATGTTCCTTCAGATATTACCATCAGTTGTGATGGAAGAGAAATAGAGATTAAATTGTAGCAATTTTCAAAAGCTCTCATACCGATAGTTTCAACCGATTCCGGAATAATAAACACACTTATATTTGTGCAATTTTCAAAAGACCTTTTTCCTATTGCCGTAATTGTTGAGGGAATATCAAAATCACTTCCTTTGTACCCACTGAAAGCTCCATCTCCAATTAGAGTTAAATCGGGATCTTCGTTAAACATAATCTGGGCTGTAATACCTCTAATAGCATAAGCACCAATCTCAGCCACCTTTTTAGGTATAATCAATTCGGAAAAAGATGTGCATCCTGAAAAAGCGGCTTCTCCGATTTTTGTTACATCATTAGGTATGGTAATTTGAAGTAGATTAGTGCAATTTGCAAAGGTATAATCGGATATTTCAGTAATAGAGTTCGGTATATTAACGTTTGTTAGGTTGGTTGCATTATAGAAGGCGCCAAATCCGATGGATGTAATAGATGAAGGAATTTCTATTTCTGTTCCATTATATCCACTAAATGCAAATTTCCCAATTGAAGTCATCTGTCCCTCTGCTGCAAAAAGAATATCAGCAGTTGAGTCACTAAAAGCAAAAATACCCAAGTTTAATATTCCTTTTGGAATGGTGAAAGTCTCCCCAATATACCCTGCCATAGAATACTCTCCAAGTTCAGATAAGGTACTTGTATCAGAGAAAATTATCGGGCAAGAAAGGCCAAATAGGGAATATCTTCCAATACTATTGAGAGAGTCAGGAATAGTGAAACTAGTAAGTGAACTGCACCCAGAAAAAGCATAATCTCCGATTATTTCAAGTGTATATGGAAGGGCAACAGAAACAAGGTAAGGGGCATTAAAAAAGGCATGGTTTTCGATTTCAGTAATACTGTCAGGAAGTATTATTGAGGTTCCAAGGTAATCGGAAAAAGCATATTCACCTAAAGATAGGATTGATATATCCTGAGAAAAAGAAATACTGGCTCGTGTTCCTGAAAAAGAATAGGGGGAAATACTATTAATGCTTTCGGGAATATAAACATTATCTAGTATTGTGTTTTTTGCAAATGCATATCCAGAAATTTTTTCTGTTCCTGATGGTATATTGTAATTTACATCGGGTTTTCCAGGGGGATAAAGAAGGATTTCTTTTTCAGTAATGTCAAAAAGAACTCCGGAAATTGATTTATATGAAGTATTTCCTTCAGCGACAGAAATACTAGAAAGGGATTCGCATCCATAGAAGGCATTATAATTAAAACTGTTTAGTCCAGCAGGAATAGATATAGATGCAAGGGAGAAGCAGTCCATAAAGGCAAACTCGCCTATGCTTGTTAGACTGGATGGAAGAGAGAAGGAAAGTAGCCCCGTCCCAGAAAAAGTATAGGCTCCAATATTCGTTACATTATCGGGGATTGATATAGAAGAGAGAGAAGAAGAATTGCTGAAAGCTCCATATCCAATTTTTGTTAGCACACTTCCGGGGGCTACAGATATACTATTGAGGCTTGTTTCTGCAAAAGCATTCATTCCTATTTCAGTTACTGTGGCTGGTATGACAAAAGAGTCTTGGGATGTTCCAGATACTCCAGTATATCTAATTAGAAGAGTCTTATCAGTGTTATAGTAGGCTCCATTATCAAAAATGCAATCATTTGCTAGTATTTTATCAATAGAAAAATAGTTTCCGACAATGATATTCGAATTCCCAAACTGTGAGTAAGAAATTCCATCTGACTCGGAGCCAAGATTTAGCATTGAGACATATTCTTGAATACTATCGATATCGACTTCAAAAGCCAGAGGTATTTCATTTGAGTAAATTAATATTTTCCCAGTTGCGTTTATGGTCAATTGTCCCGCAAAAACGAATTCTTCCGCAAGAACAAGTTCAATTGTTCTTTGAATATTATCTCCTATATATGAACCCCATACCTCTTGAAATAGTGGGGAGGAAGTAACCCATAAGTTTTCAACATTTTTTGTCCATATGGCATAAAGGGTATTTATTGCCCCGCTTTCAAGAGCGAGGTAAACTTCTTCGTTAGCATATGTAATTTCGCCATCTGGCGTTTCCGACCATCCTACAAATACATAGTTATCTTTTACAAATGAGTTAGCAGGCAGATGGTCGCCGTAGTTAATTACAACATTACCCATTTTCCCTGTTCCAGTATTTGAGTTGAAATATAGTAAAGGGAGGTCTGGGAGATCTTCAGCTTCACCTACTAAATCTTCGTTTTCATTTAGATTTGAGGTATCTACCGGGACATCCTTCAAAGTTTCGGCGATTCCGAATGCTGTTACTGTCGCAAGTACAGCTACTATTAAACCAATAACCAATTTCCTGTACATAATCTGAGCATTTCCTTTTTCGAGCTAGAGAAAGGTTCTTCTGTTCCTTTACTCTTGTTATGAACTAAAGAAAATATACTCCTTCACTTTATTTATATATAATATTTCGCTCGCACGCAAGTGGGGATTGGTGAAATTTTAGTAATTCTATAGTGAACACATTAAAAGTTTGCATAGAAAAAACTTTTTTATATTCATACTCAATCAATTAACTAATAATGTGAAATTTGAAAAACTATATAATAAAAAGAAAAAGAACCCGCTAAGCAGGTTCCCTTCATTTCCTCATCCCTTGATACCCGTGGTTACGGTCACAAGGACCACATGTGACAATAATATCATAAAAAAAATGTAAAACACAATAGTAAAAAGGAGGAAAAACAAAAAAAACAGTATTTTTTACTTAAAAAGACTTGTAAAATTCAAAAACTGCCACAATTCAATAAATCCTGATATTACAAAAACCAAAAAAATAAGGCCAATGATTCAGAATAGTAAAAAGTATCAAGAACTATTTAAAAGGATATGTAGTGAGTTAACGGCGAGTTTAAATGGTGCGTTAATTAATCAAGATTTTAGAAAGGAGGATTAAACAAACGGGTGAAATTTATTAAGGGTTTCCTGTTACTTCTGAATTATTTTCTTCTAACAAACTTAGATAGAGGGAGGGGTAGTCAATAGAGATATCATCCCAAGTAATAGTATCACAAGCAAGTTTTTGTTCTATTGTAAAAGGGTAGTTTTGCCCGTCATTTTGGATAGTTACAAGGGTTCCACCTCTTTCATCCCCGTAAGTGAAAATGTCTGTCATGTCGTAATTATACCCGTTGTTTTCATTTTCACTCATATTAATCCTATAATAGTGTGAAAGACCCGAATGTTGTCCAAAAACGAGATTAATCCCATTTAGTGTTACATTACAGTCATTGTCATGATAATGCCCAAAGAACATTGCTTTTGTGCTTCCTAGATCCAAGGCTTTTTCAAAAAGAGTACAAGTTAAATATTGGCCAGAGGGATTTCCTTCTAGAATGTGTCCATAATGATAATCTGATGTTGGATTTCCATTATTATAAGCAATTTCATATGCATCAAAAATTTCCGGAACAGGAACATGTGTAAAAACCATAGAGGGTACAACTTGATCAGTATTTCTAGAAGAGCCATAATTAATGTCTGATATTAAATTAATGTGTCTTTCGTACCAAGAGACTTGAGCGGGTGTTTTTTCTCTGTGATAATCTTCATCCATTGAGTTAGGACGGAATACACAGTCCATCATAGATAAGGTATATATAATTGAATTATTGCTTTTGTCTCTGATATTAATAAAGTGGTTTCCAACCCCTCCTTCTTCCTCTGCATCTCCTTTCGATATAAGGCAGTGAGGATATTGCTTTAGCTTGTTAACTATAGTTTCCTTGGGCTCTTGCCCGAAAATACTATTTTCAGTGGTATTTTGAAAAACATAGTTAGCTTCTGAATCATGGTTCCCAAAAGTCATAGTCCAGTATACCGAAAGTTCTTCCATAAGGTCTGCGTAATCCTGCAAATAAGGCCAATTATTAACAATCTGAGACATGACTAGATCTCCTGTGAAGATCACCAAATCAGGCTTTAATGTGCTTATCATTCTTCTTGTCATCAAAATGGTTTTGTCGTTACTGTTTTCTCCACCGAATTTATCATAGTTATTAACTGGGTATTTTACTTGTGGATCGGTAAGTTGAAGTATTTGAAGGTCTTTTCCCCGAGGAAGAAAAATCGTGCTGTATGAATCGGCCCTCGCTTCAGCTTTTTCAAAAGAAATAGCATTATCTTCTAAAATGTTACTTTCGAAAAGGGCGACAGTAGCTCCAACCGAAAGGGTCAAAATAAGGGAAAGAGCGATTATAAATTTTGAGATTCTATTCATTTTTCACCATTCTTTACAACTCTTATTAGAGTTTATTCCTAACAAATCCTTGTTTTAAGCGATGAGCATATTACTTATAGCACCGATCTTTTCAACTCTCATTAGAGTTTATTCCTAACAAATCCTTGTTTTAAGAGATGAGCATATTACTTATAGTACCGATCTTTTCAACTCTCATTAGAGCTTATTCCTAACAAATCCTTGTTTTAAGTGATGAGCATATTATTTATAGCACCGACTTTTTATACCTAATTGAAAAAATAATTCCCAACTTAACCATGCAACGTTTCCATATTACTAACTTAAAGTGGGAACTGCAACATATATAAATAATAAACTCCATTTGAGCTTCATTCAATAAGAAAACTTAGATATCTGATCTTTCTAGGTTCAATCCGAATATGTGAATCCATCTAGAGGATATTTAAAATATAAAACTTTAGATATGCCGTTTCGTTGGCACTGAGGAGGGAGGGGTGATCGGGAGATTGTGTTTTTATTTCTACTATTCTTACTATCCTTTTGGATTCATATGCTGCGCTCTTCAACATTTCTTCAAAAAGAGGGAAGGTTATATGTTGAGAACAAGAGCAGGTAGCTAAAAATCCTCCTTTTCTAATTAATTTCATAGCGAGAGTATTAATGTCTTTATAGCCTCTCATCGCATCCATTATTTCGCTTGCGCTTTTGCAAAATGCAGGGGGGTCTAAAATTATTAAATCAAATTCTTTTCCTTCCTTTTTGTACTCTCTAAGCTGTTGAAATACATCCACACACTCTGTTTTAATTATACTAGAAAGCTCGTTAATTTCTGCATTTCTTTTAACGTCATTTAGCGCAAGCTCTGAAATATCTAAAGATAATACTGATTTTGCGGATGCCTTTGCGGCATTTAAAGAAAAGCCTCCTGAATTACAGAAACAATCGAGAACCTCTTTTCCTTCAGCATATTTTCTTATGGCGAGCCTGTTGAATTTTTGGTCTAAAAAATATCCGGTTTTTTGCCCGTTTTCTATATCAATTAGCATTTTTATACCGTTTTCGATAATTTCAGTTGGTGAATCAAGCTTTCCATATAATACGTTCTTTTGTTGCGTTAGTCCTTCCTTTTCCCTTACTGAAAGGTCGCTTCTTTCAAATATGCATTTTGGAGAAAATAAATCGATAAGGATTTTCACTATTATATCTTTCTGAAGATCCATCCCAAGGGTCAAAAATTGAAGAGAATATGTCTCTCCGTATTTATCTACTACCAAGCCAGGTAGGTTATCAGATTCCCCAAAAACCATTCTGTATGAATCTGTTAGCCCTATGCTTTTTCTATAATTGTCTGCATTCAAAATCCTTTCTTTAAAAAGATTCTCGGTTACCTCTTCATTGTCTCTAATGAAAATTCTTACTAATATTTTTGATAGATGATTTATAAAACCTTTTCCAATATATCTTCCATTAAAATCAAATACTGTTGCGAGAGATCCGTTTTTATCTTTTCCTTCGATTTTTGAGACCTCGTTTGCATAAACCCATGGGTGACCAGCAACAATTCTTTTTTCTTCATTTTTCTTTAAATAAATATTATATGGCATGAATCTCCTTAAATTAGAGAAAGTATACCATTTGACCTGCTTAAAATAAAGTAGATACAAAAGTCAAGAAGAAGAATTAAAATTTATGTTAAAAAATCCAGGTCGGATTCTTTTTCTGCTTCTTGTTGCAACGCAAAGAAGAGGAATTAAAATTTTGTTAAAAAATCTAGATCGGATTCTTTTTTTCTGCTTCTTGTTGCAATAAATGATTCATAAAAGACCAGAGCTCAAAATGTATTTATGAATACAAATAACATTTTATTGAAAGGAGTTCTAACAAATAATATTGCTATTACAACCTTCTATTGATAGTATATATGAAAGGATAGAAATCACGTCTTTAAAAATAATCTTTTTACTTTTAGAGGGAATATGAAAATAGATGTTAAAGGTATGGTTAATAAGCTTAAATCGATGTGGAAAACTCCTCCGGAAGGAAGGTGTTTGACCATTAAGGAAATGGGAACATTTGGGCTTTATGCCTTAGGTATAAGTTTCATATCTAGTTCAGTATACTATGTTGCGACTATATCTTTTATCCCTTACTTTTATCATATTGATGTAATTCATGCTTACCTGATAATGATTTCGGGCATACTTATAAATTTAATTATCCAACCGTTCATTGGCAATTTGATGGAAAAGACTAACACAAGGTTTGGTAGATATAAACCCTTTGTTCTTTTTTCCCTTCCTTTTTTATCTTTATTTGCAGTTTTAGTTACTTGGATTCCGCAGATAGGGGAGGAAAATATGCGTATTATTTATGCTTATTGCTCCTGTGTTCCTTTTTTTGTATTGATGAATTTTGCAAATAACATGTATCAGACAATGCCTTCTGTAATAACACCGGTGTCCCAAGAGAGGGCGGACATGATGACACCAATAGGGCTTATTTTTGGGTTTGCTCCAAGTGTTCTCCAAATAATTGCTGGGCCAATAAGGGCACATTATGCTTCCATTGGAATGGAGTATATGGGTATACGAGTAATAGGTATTATCGCGGTTTGTGTGGGGACATTATTGGTTCTTTTTCTCTTGAAAGTAAGAGAAAGGGTCTACGAGCTAAAAGATAAAGACAAGGAAGAAAAAATTAAATTCAGTATTGCTGCAAAAATGCTCCTCAAAAATAAACCATTAATAATTCTTTTTCTGGCCCTTTCTTTTGGTTCTTTAAGAGAGTTTTGTCGTCAGTTTACTTATTTGATTATTCAATTTAGATTTGCCGAAACATCAACCCAGGCGATGCAAATCTCAGGTCTTATAATGACAATGATCGGTTTTGCTTCCACGGTGGCTATGTTTTTATTGCCCGTGGTTACTAGAAAATTAAACAAAAACGCTATAATAATTCTATTTACGATAACAAGTGTTTTATCATTCGGTTTTTTAGGTTTGTATGGATATCAAAATGTTGCCGTTGGTACTACCTCCGCAGTTCTTATAACAATATTGTTTTTCCTATCCTCTATAAATCCCACTTATCTTTTGATTCCTATAATGTTAGGTGAAATAGCTGATTATCAACAGCACGAGACTGGAAAAAGATTAGAAGGGCATATGCAAAGTTTATTGTTTTCTTTACCCGGCCTAATTGCACAAGTGCTTATGTTAGTTACCTGGTTTTGGCAGAGAAGCATTGGCTTTGAACCCAAAAATTACGAGAACGTTATTATCTTAACTGAAGCTCAGCAACTAACAGCTGCTTCTTGGTTTAATGCTACAAGCCTAATATCGGCAGCCAGCGGATTGATTATGATTATAATTCTTTGTTTTTATCCTCTTACCAAGAAAAAATATTCCAATGTTATTGCGGAACTGGAAGCGAAGTCATTAAAGATTGAAAAGGGTGCAGAAAGTGTAGAAGCCTCTCTTCTTGACCAGGAGGGGTGATGTGAAATGCACTGTTTGTTCGGACATAATATAACAACGGATTATAGATGTTTTTTAGAATCATATCTTTAAAAATTGAGATAAATGTAATTTTTAAAATAGGTAATGTAATCTTTCATAAACTCAAAAAAAGAGGTGGATAATGGAAATTAAAAAAGTATATTTAGTCACAAAAACACACTTGGATTTGGGTTACACCGACCTCGCAAGAAATATTTTAAAGCAATATATTGATTTATTCATCCCCGAAGCAATACGAATCGCTATAAAGTTAAATACTGATGTTAAAAAATTTGTTTGGACAACTGGCTCTTGGATTCTTGATACAGCCTTAAAAACGGGGAATCCTTCCCAAGTCAAGGCTTTATCTTCTGCTATGCAAAGGGGAGATATAGTGGCTCATGCTCTTCCTTTTACGACACATACTGAGTTAATGGACGAGGATAGTTTTAGATATGGTCTTCAAATAATTAAGAAGCTGGACAAAAAGTTCGGCAGAAATACTGTTTCGGCAAAAATGACAGATGTTCCTGGCCATACCATCGCTATGGTTCCGATATTAAGAGAATATGGCATAAAGATGCTCCACATAGGTGTCAATGAATCTTCTGCTGTTCCGGATATCCCTGATGTATTTTTGTGGAAATTCAAAGGGAGCGAAATAGTAGTGGTATACAATAAAAGTTACGGGGGTAACTTTACTTGCGAGGGGTTAGATTCTATGGTGGCCTTTTGCCATACTTCGGATAACTGTGGACCCGTTAATCTTGAACAAGCTATTCACAACTATAATCATTACAAAGAATTGTATCCGAATGCTGAAGTAGTTGCTTCGGGGTTAGACGGGATAGCAAACGATCTTTGGGAGATCAGGGATACCCTTCCGGTAGTTACTTCTGAAATTGGGGACAGTTGGATACATGGAAGTGTTTCTGATCCGTTCAAGGGGGCTGCTCTAAGAGAATTGATGTCTTTGAAGAGAAAATGGGTTAGAGAGGGTTCTCTACTTAGGGATTCTAAGGAGTATGAAGGACTTTCTGATTCAATTCTTTGCTTGGCCGAACACACAAACGGTGGGGACATCAAAACTATGCTTTCCGATTATACAAATTATTTAAAAGAAGATTTTAAAAGAGCAAAGAAAAAGGATATTGTGATAAACAGCGAAGAGGCCTTAAAAGCTGAAGACGGAATAGCTGCAAGAATTATTTCGGATATAAAAGAAAAGGATAAGCCTTTATCATATTCTAGAATAGAGGCTACTTGGAAGGAACAAAGAGAATACATTTTCCAAGCAGTTAGTTATCTTAATAAAAAACACAAGGAAGAAGCCCTAAATGTTATATCCTCCCTTATCCCGAGAGAGTTATTTTCTCAAGCTCCTTTAGAAACATCCAACAGTATTGAATCGGGCCCTTTTGTTCTAGGAAAATACATATTATCTCTTAATGATAATGGGGGAATAACACTATCTAAAGAAGGGAAGAAGATATTTGCGTCTCCAGAAAAAGGATCTTTAATTAACTATATATCCCACGATATAGATGATGTAAACGAATTTTTCGAAACATACAATAGGCCTGAGGTAAGAGGGGTTAACTGGGCATACGGAGATTTCGGAAGACCAGCGTTTAGTCTAACTAAAGACAAATTCCCTAGTGGAAGATTTAGATACGTGATTAAATCGCTGAGAAATTATGCTGATTCAGTTACTATTTCATTATCAATTGAAGAGGATCTAAGCACATCCCTTGGAGCCCCAAGAGAGATTCAAGTTAGATTTTCTGTAAAAGAAGATGTATTTCTCATAGAAATGATATGGGTTGGTAAGGAAGAGAATAGAATACAAGAGGAAACAATCTTAAGGTTACACCCAGTAACGAAAAAAGAAAACGTATTCTTTCATAAACTTGGCTCATATATTAACCCTTATGATGTGGTATATAATGGGAATAGAAGTTGTTCGGCAGTAATGGATATAAAGTTCTCTAGCGAGGATGGGACCTTCAAGATAAGTAATATTCATTCTCCCCTCGTATCTCTAGGGGAAGGGAAGATTATGAGGTTTGATAACATTTACGAAAGTATAGAAAAGGATGGGTTATCCTTTATCCTTCATAACAATATTTGGGGAACAAACTTTCCTCTTTGGTATGGAGACAATGCGTATTTTAGATTTGAGATATCCGAAGAATAAAAAATATTCAAATCAAAAACTAAAAATTTTTTAGTATTTTATAGGATAAATTGTGGAAAAGAAGGAGAAAGATATGGACAAAACTATATATCTAGCTGGAGGATGTTTTTGGGGGACTGAAAAATATCTTTCGCTCATAAAAGGAGTTGTTTTTACAGAAGTAGGTTATGCAAACGGTAATACCGTAAACCCAACTTACGAGGATGTTTGCCGCAAAAGAACAGGGCATGCGGAAACTGTTAAGGTTACATATAATAATGAGGAAATCTCTTTAACTAAGTTATTAAATCTTTTTTTTGCATCAATTGATCCGACTGCGGTAAACAGGCAGGGTAACGATATCGGCTCTCAGTATAGAAGTGGAATATATTTTACTGACGAATCTGATAAAGAAATTATTCAAGATGCTATAAAAGAATTGTCGAAAATATATAAAGACCCGATTGCAGTAGAAGTTTTAAACCTCAAAAATTACTATAAGGCAGAAGATTATCACCAAAAGTATCTTGAGAAAAATCCTGGAGGGTATTGCCATATAGGAAATTCAACCTTTGATATTGCAAGAGCTACAAAAAATGAATATCCGCAAAAGAGTAAAGAAGAACTAAAGAAGATATTGACTCCATTACAGTACGATGTTACAAAAAATAATGCAACCGAGCCCCCTTACAGAAATGAATATTTTGATAACTTTGAAGAAGGGATTTATGTTGATATAACTACAGGCGAACCATTGTTTTCATCTGAAGATAAATTTGATTCGGGGTGTGGCTGGCCTGCTTTTTCTAAGCCAATCGACAATAATCTAATTAAAAGAGTAACAGATAAAAGCCACGGAATGAATAGGATTGAAGTTCGAAGCTCAAATGGAGACGCTCATTTAGGACATGTTTTTTCGGATGGCCCAAAAGAAAAAGGGGGACTTAGATATTGCATAAACAGTGCTTCTTTAAAATTCATTCCAAAGAACAAGTAACTTTTTAGAACAGATAAAAATCACCTTTAATAAAACGTATTCTTATATGTATTTTTTTGCGAAAATTATATCCTTGTTATATGAGTTGAATTAATCTCAAAAATACAACAAAAAAACTCAAAAGCAATGTTAAAATATCTATTGACTAATGAATAGCATAATGATAGATTTATTTCATTAAAAGATTAGGGGGAAACACATGAAAAACAAAGCTTTATTGATAACACTTATTAGCATAATTGCAGTTATTGTAATTCTTGGTTTATTCTTTGGAATAAGCGCAGGAGTAGCTTATAATGGCACTATTACCCTTCGTGAAGATATAGATGCCTCTGAAGCAGAAATCAAGATCAGATTGCAAGAAAGACATGACAAAATGGGACAATTGATTAGTGCTGTTGAAGGACTTCAAGAACACGCTGAAACTATCTATGCACAGATTACTGCCGCTAGGGCGGCATATGCTGCCGCTGTAACGAACGAAGATTTAATCGAAGCAGATGCACTTGAAGCCGCTGCCTTGGATGCTCTTATTGTTACGGTAGAATCAAATCCACAAATCACTGCAACTAGTGCATATAACACTTACATGTACGAGGTATCAGGAATGGAGAACGCACTTTTTGTAGCAAGAAGAGATTTTAATGAAGCTGTGCTTTCATACAATACTACAGCTAAAAAGTTCCCGAGAGTTTTGTTTATTGGTATGTTTGGTTTCGAAAGAGAACTTGAGTATTGGAAAACAGCAGATGGTTCCGAAGAAATACCTATGATTAATGTCGACTGACATGCGTAAAACCCTCACTATAGTATTATTTTTGGTGATCGTTTTCACTATAGCTTCTTTGTCTTCATGCAAAAATGAGGATAACTATGATTATCCGCGTCCAAGCGCGGATTTTTATGTTAATGATTTTGCCGGCGCACTTTTACCCGGGAGCAGACAAAGTTTCTTCAACGAGGGGGTTCGCCTTTATGAAGACACAAAAGATACAGATCTCGGAGGAGCCCAATTTGTGGTAACAACGATGCTTATTGAAAACCAAGGAGAAATCGCCTCAATCGACAAGACAGAGCTATATAGACAATGGCAAATCGGAGAGAATGATATGGGGCTACTTCTTTTATTACTTTTTACAGGAAATGAAGAAGAGCTCACTCTTGTAAGCACCCAGATTGAAATAGGCTATCGCATGGAAGCCTATATAACTGCAGCCGAGGCAGGAAATCTTATAGATGATTGTCTTTATAATCCTGAATGGGAAGGATCGATAGACATGGGACTTGGAGAATTATATTATGAGTTAATTTCCACAATCTATACCCAAGCATATGGATATGAGTCTTTTAATTATGATATGGAGGTTTATAGAGATTTTCTTATTACTGCGGAAGATTCTGAGGCTCAATCGCCTATGTCTTTGATCGCATATGTCTTTTCTTCATATTCTCCAATCTGGACCAAGATAATTGTTGCCCTCATAATTTTCTTAATTACTGGAGTGCTTGGTGGGGGTGGCTTCATGGCAATACGCCACAAAGGCGGTGGAGGATCCAGCGGAGGTTATGGAGTAAAACGCTAATTCCTGGCTAGAATAAATACCCAAAAGACCATAATGAGATTGTTATGGTCTTTTTTGTGCTCTAATCCCCTTATATAAGATGTAATAATATTTTTTATCCAAATTGTGATATAATTTTTTCATGATTTTGAAAAACGATATTATAGAGTTAGATATTATAGATATAGGGGTGAACGGAGAGGGGATTGGCCACCATGAAGGCTATACTTTTTTTGTTCCATTAGCACTTGTCGGTGAAAGAGTAATAGTTAGGGTAGAGCATATTTCTAAAACTCTTGTTTTTTCGAAACTTTCAAAGATTATTATTAAATCACCAAAACGAGTAGACCCTCCTTGTAAATACTATTACCAGTGTGGAGGCTGCGACTTAATGCATGTTAATTACGAAACCCAACTTGAGTATAAACGTTCAGCCCTAAAAACCACATTATCTAAAATGATAAAATCTGACTTCCTAGTTGAACCAATTATCCCATCAGAGTTACCATTACATTATAGGAATAAAGTACAGCTTCCATTTGGAACCCTGAATGGCGAACCCATATTAGGTTTTTATAAAGCAAATTCACATAACATCACCCCAATTGATGATTGTCTGCTCCATGGTCCATGGCTTAAGCCACTAATCTCGCTTACTCTGTCATATGTGTCCGAAAACAAAATACCTATATTCCAAAACGGGAAAGGCATTCTTCGTCACCTTGTTGCTCGCTACATATTTGATAAGCTCTGTGTTACTCTGGTAAGCGCAGCAAAAAAACTTC
>Ga0265294_10005347_pt1 | contig 15694 bp, 12 predicted proteins | sample MunlanPumphouse3_FD_192504 | JGI IMG/M metagenome (GOLD analysis project Ga0265294, IMG submission 192504) | Groundwater microbial communities from a municipal landfill in Southern Ontario, Canada - Pumphouse #3 | ecosystem: Environmental > Aquatic > Deep subsurface > Groundwater | place...
GAAGAAAAGCAAACCCGGCGAACCTGTGTGGCAAAGCCCATGGGGAGAGGGACGCCCTGGCTGGCATACAGAATGTGTAGTGATGAGTCAGAAGTATCTAGGCGAGACCTTTGATATTCATGGTGGAGGCATCGATCTGGTGTTTCCGCATCACGAAAACGAACTTGCCCAAGCGATGGCACTAACGGGTAAACCGCTGGCTAACTACTGGATGCATAACGGTTTCCTTAATATCGAAGGCGAGAAGATGAGCAAGAGCCTAAAGAACTTCTTCACGGCACGTGATATTTTGAGCGAGTATGATTCAGAGGCAATACGGTTCTTCTTTCTCTCGAAACATTATCGCAGCCCTATTGATTTCAACAGAGAGTTAATAGAAGAATCCAACCGTGCTGTAGCCAACTTTTACTCGGCACTAAAATCCATAGATTATCTTTCCTTAAGAGATTCTAAAGGCTTGCCGGATTATCACCAAAACGATGAACTGCGGGCTATCGAAGAAGAGTTTATGGCGTCTATGGACGATGATTTTAACACGGCAAAGGCTATAGCGGTGCTGTTTGACTTAAGCAAACGCACCAAAAACACAAGCACTGATCTACAGGATAGACAAGCTACCGCGGTTTTATTGGTGCATTTAGGAAGGGTCTTGGGCTTCTTTCAAAAGATAGACGAACACTTTGCAGAGCGCAAAATAGACCTTTCTTCCCAGTTAGTGGAGCTAATATTAAGCTATCGCAAAGAAGCCAGGGATAGGAAAGATTGGGCTATGTCAGATAAAATTAGAGACGATCTTGCCAATTATGGCATAGGTATTAAAGATACAGCTCAGGGCTGCACCTGGGAAATAAAGGAGCCAAAATGAAGCTTGCCACCAAGCATAAAGTTATGATATTAATTGCACTTGCGTTATTGCTATTGCTTGTTTACCTCGCAGTAAATAGAAGTATACTAAAGGGACCAGAAAGCATCGCATTTGATAGCATGGGGAAACGCTTTCTTGTTTCCAACACCAAGGGTAAGAGCATTGTTAGCATGAGCCTGGATGGTAAATACAGCGCTTTCCTGAAAGGCGGATTAAAAGCTCCCAGGGGTATTGCCATCAAGGGTAACGACCTCTTTGTGGCAGACCTCAATCAAATCCGAATTATCGATATTGCCAAGGCGACGATTACGAAGAGCATTCCTGTGGAAGGGGCAGTATTATTAAACGATATCGCTCTGGACAAAGTGGGGCTGATCTATGTAACGGACACATCGGCAAACTGCGTGTTTATTATTAATTCTACGAATCAGGCAGTTAACAAGATAGTAAGCCCACTTTTTAAAGCTCCTAATGGGATTATTTACGACATGCCCCGCAATCAAATGCTAATAGTGGGTTTCTCGAAGCAAGCATCTGTCTTGAGTTTAAATACCATGAATAGAAATGTAACAGTGTTTATGGACAGCATCTATTCGCAGTTGGATGGCATTGCTATCGACGATTTGGGCAGGATATACATAAGCTCTTGGGAACAAGAGATGATTCTAGAGATACCCCAGGAACAGAACCGTTTTATTGCCAAGTACAAAGACATTAAAAACGCTGCTGACATGTTTTACTATTTTCCGAACAACGAGCTTATCGTCCCTATGCACAACAAGAACAAGATTATTCGCATACCGCTGGACTGAAGATTAAAAACCAATTAGAGTATTCAGAAAGCTCTGTTACAAAATACTTCAGTACCCCCGAGGCGTTTCATGCCGAATATCGTGTGTACCAGATGGGGCTTTCCATGGTACCCGCTTTACTTGGGGCACAAGCACCGCTTTGGATAATGATGGCAAAGCTAAAGAATGTGCCGTATCTTAACGAGTTATTTGATCCCACATTACTGGCAAAGACCATTGCAGAGTTTCACTTAGCCACCTTCGATGGACAGAAATGCCTCTGCCATATTGATAATCAACCGGCTAATATCCTGTGGGATTCTGGCTGTTATCATTTGATAGATTTTGAAGATAGCAGGCTAGATTATCCCGAGCTTGATGTATCCCACTTACTGCTATTCTGGGCTGCGGATGTGCCAACCTACAGATTTACAAGCATCTTAGCAGGGTTTTTGCATAGTTATACTAAGCTGCTTCCTCTTGATGCTAACAGGTGGAAAGCTTGTCTTGCATCCAACATCATCACTTTTGATGAACGGCGTGGTTTGTATCATAAACAGAATGGGAAAAACCCTCCCGATGAGCATTTATCCAACAGGAAACTATTAGCTAAAGCACTAAGCTTAGCCTCTTCAAGGGTGGGATAGTTGTGGCTCAAGTTCAATCATGGTGGGTAAGTTTATGATTCATTTCTTCATCTATCTTGTGTGCTTGCATTGCCATAGCATTGCCCTTGAATTGTCCATCCCATCCGCAATGCAAGGGCAATGCTAAGGCAATGCAAGCAGGGAAGAGAGATTCAATGTTTCTGTAGCAGCTAAATTATAGTTTTGTTAATCACGCTATTTAACACAATACTTGTGTAGCTACCCACTCTAATTGAACACGAGCCATAGTTGTTTATCCTCGGTTATTGCTAATCATTATCCAGCGGGAAGCTAACTATAAATTCTGAACCCTTTCCAATATTGCTTTTCACCTCTATCTTAGCTTCATGCAAATCTATCATTTCCTTACAAAGAATCAGCCCAATCCCAGTACCAGATTCGTTGTCGGTTCCTTTGTAACTGCAGATAGATTCGATCTTAAAGAGGTTTTGCAGGGTGTCGTCATCCATGCCAATACCCGTATCCTTAATGTGGATAATGGTGGCATGATCTTGGAAAACGGTGATCGTGATTTCGCCTTTATGCATCGTGAACTTTACCGCATTGGAGATTAGGTTATTCAAGATGGAGTGGAGCATCTGCGCGTCTGCAAAAATATGAATATCGTCTGGGCAATTTACCACCAGGCTTATTTCTTTAGTAGCCAGTGGCACTTTAGTTAGCGAGACAGTAGTTTGAATAATGGGCAGAAGCCTGTGGTTGAGGGGAAACATGTTTACTGCACCGATCTGAATCTTCGCCCATTCCAATAGGTTTTGTAGCAAAACGTAGGCGGTGGTGGATGTTTCATGTACTTGCACAATCATGTCGTAGAGTTCTTCCGTGCTGAATTTATCCAGATTGTTGCGGATTACCTCAGAAAACCCAATTATCGCGCTGAACGGATTCCTGAGATCATGAGCGATGATAGAGAACAACCTGTCCTTGGTTGCGTTTAGCTCGCTAAGTTGCTTTTGAGTTTCTAAAAGGGTGGTGATGAATCGCTTCTTTTCTGTAATATCTCTAATGGCTACCACGCGCACTTTGTTCTTATTATAAGTGTAGGGACGTGACATGATTTCTAGATTTAGTATTCCCCGGGCTTTTGATACTACCTCAATTTCATAATTCTGGATGCCACCGGCTAGTATATGTTCGTTAACGCTTTTATCTACCTTCAAGTTAGCAACCTCTGTAACGTGATGCCCGATGCATTCTTCTCTAGTTAATCCCAAGGTTTCCCAAAAGCGATCATTGACCTCTACTATTATCCCATTATTGTGCATGAAGATGCCTTCAAAGGAAGCATCTGCGAGTTGGCGCAAGCGCTGGGAGTTGCGTTTATTTGCCATTGCAGATTTCAGGAACAGTAAGATAATAACTAAGAGAAGAACAAAGATTACGATGCTAAAGCGGATGGTTATCAGTTGCTTATTTATTAATTCACGATTCTGTAATTCATGTAAACTGTTTTGTACACTAGAGTGCAAGCGGACGAGGGTTTCGGGAGAACGCATAGCAAACAAAGAATCATTGTAGGCTTTATAAACCTCCACGTATTCCGCTGCTGCTGCAGAATTGTTTTGAGCTAGATAAATATTCCCCAGTGCGTATGCAGCGTCTTTTGCCTGTTCAAAAAAGCTGTTTTTATGTGCAGTAGCATAAATACTTTTGTATATTTCGCTTGCGTCTGTTAGCGAGCCTCTTCTCAATACATTTTTTGCCTTTATCGTCAGGGTGCTATTTAGCCTGAATGAATCTTTTTCTGCGGTAAGAATACTTAGTGCTGCTTCCAAATATTTATCCGCAGTTTTCGATTTACTAAGCTCGTTATAAAGCTGGTATAAGGAGAGGGCAGAAGTAGCTCTTAAAGCATTAGATTCTTTAATAGACGTTACGGGAACTGCCAGATCTTCGAATACTTTGGTATAATACTGGAGTGCAAGGTCTTGGTTGCCAAGCTTATGGTGTGCTTCTCCCATAAAATTTAAGCTGTGGTAGATGGGAAATCTATCTTTAGCACTTTCTCTTAGTTCCAGAGCTTCGCTATAGTAAGCTAAAGCACTATCAGGCTTTTCCTGTTCCATTTTGCACATGCCAATATTGTTCAGCATCACAGATTGACCAAAAGTATCTTTCATACTTTTCATCGTTTTTAGCCCTTGCCAATAGTAGGGTTCGGCAAGATCGGTGAGCTTCATGGCAAAATACACATTGCCTATTTCGGAATATAACCAGGCATTTTGTGCTGACTTGGGATGATTCCGCAACATCTGATTCACTTCCAGTAAATACTCCAGAGCAAGCTGATGTATCCCTAAGGTGGTATATATTCCCGCTATTTTGGTAAGTGAGTCGGCAGCTTTACTAACTAAAGAAGCACTTACATAGAACTTTGCAGATAGCTTTAAATCGGATATTGAAGAGGCAGGATTGCTGTTAATGGTTCGATAGTGTCTTTGTAAGTAGTAATCTCCAAGATCGGCATCAGATAGTTTTGTTTGTTTGCCGTTCCCTTGGCGCACATCTCCTTTAGTAGCGCAATAGAAGGTGTTAAAACCCGCAAGCATTAACACTACTACCAGAAGCAGGGCTAAAGAGACTCTCACCTTCATAAAATACATTCCCTTAAAATCAATGTTGATGAATAGAAATATCGCCTTCAATCACCACAGTATTAGAAAAGTACAGTCTATATTTGTAGCTTTCTCTGTCAAGCAAAACATCCTCTCTCCTTATTTGAAGCTGGGATTGCAGGATGAAACAAGGAATGGCGGATTGAACTCCATAAGAGTTGGACAACTGAACACTAATGCAATATGACAAAGATTCATTATATACTAACGCTATCTAAAAGAAATAATAATAAGCGATTAATTCCTTGACACATTTTGAGGAAACTCAAATCATGTATTAGATCAATTTTTGGCTATCGAGATCAGTAAAAGTAAAGAAAACTAAATAAAAAACATGGGGGAATTATGAAAGACTTCCTACGCATGATGTTAATGCTAGTTATGGCGTTATTTTTACTATCCTGCGGAAAGCAAAACCCTTTTGCTCCAGCAACACCGCAACAGCAAGAGGATATTAGTTTCACAGATCAGAAAATACCTTTAGCCGACGGCGAGTACATCTATCGGCAAGGGATTCAGATCTATCTCACACCCGGCTCTGCGTATTCATATCGGATAAGTACCCTAAGTAGTGAATTACCGGATGGGATTGTTACAGATGAACAAGGCTGGATATATTTCCCTGTGATTGGAGATGTTTCCGGTAACGCATTAACAGAAGCAGGAGAACATCGAAGCATCTGGACTACCCAAGCTTTGCTGAGCTGCGATTTTGTTTCTCAGAAAGGTAGACTCACCAATTTAATCACCAATGTGGAGTTACGCGAAAGAACTTCAGATGGCAATATCACAGAATTATCTTCAGCATTTAGAAGTGACCGTTTGATCAGCAGCCGCATCGTGATTCCATTCTTTAACAACGGCGCTACAACCGGAACCGGCATGGAATTCGGGCTTCAAGAAAACATTGGCGATATCTTTGTGGAGGGGCTTTATGCTCACCATTTCATGTATCGGCTTAATATACTTGATAGTAACCAGCAAGTGCTTAGCCACGGTGATTGGTATAGCTCTCTTGAAAACCAAGATATGCGCAAAGTGGTTTTGAATGCTACTACAACCCCAGCGATTATACCCAATGCCGCGAACCAATTCACCCAGTTCGAATCATATGTGGTAAGCCGTCAGGGGGTTGAAGAAGCCTCGCGTAACACCGTTTATTTTAAGGCTGCTAGTGGCAATAAGCCTACAGCACTTATTTATTCCGAAACTCTGGTGGGATTGGGGCAATATCATTACACCATCGATACATCTATCTATCCTTCGCTCTACTATGAACAAATCCCCACTTCGGGTGAACAGAAGAATAGACACTTATGGCTTAACGGGACGTCTCTTGAAGCTATTAACTCCCCGGATTTCAAGCTGCACTTGCGTTGGGGACATAAGGGGCTTTATGCTTCGGATAACCCCATGAGTATATTGACAAACAATTGTTTCAACGACAGTGGCGTCAGCTATTATAGCAAGGTTGTTGCCTATGACCTTAGACTTGATGATGCACCTTTCCCAGTATTCAGCCAGTTCTTCGAACCAGCAGTTGTTACCCACGAAGATGGCAGCTCATGGTTAAGGATAAAGAATATGTTTGATAGCTGCCGGCATGTAGTTTTAAGCAATCTCGGCAACGGAAATCATAGCTTTGAAGTCTGCGCCGTTGATTTGCAGAATGTATATAGCTTGCCGGCACAAGTGAACATAAATTTAATTCCCTACAAACCGGTAAGTCAGCGTTATGGCATCTTGATAGTAGATGATTCCAAAAGCAACAGCAGCTATTCTCCCGAGCAAATAGTAGATGATTTCTATAGTGCCGTAGTGCCATCCAATTGGGGTGATGTTAGTGTTTTTGATATCTATACCAGCACAGAGGAAATCATGGGGGTTTCTGCTCCACAATTACAAAACTATCAAGCAGTGCTTTGGCATTCTGATAACCCCTCCGCGGGAGCAACATTAAGCAACAATATTGACCCGCTTGATATGTATCTTGCCAATGGAGGTAAGCTAATAGTGAGCGGAACGAGTAGATTATTAACCTCATTTCAGGAAATAAGCGTTAAGGCACCTAATTTCCTTTATGACCGTTTAGGAATTCCCAATACTACAAGTTATGGAGCAGTAGGTACATCCCTTACCAATAACCCCTTCTTCATTCAGGCTGATGCGTTAAACAGTCTTAGCGATATTAACCTTAATACTACCACCTCCTTTAGCAGCATTGTTAACACTAGAAAGGGTATAGGCTCAGTAACATACTTCAATCCCGATGCTGGCCTAAACTTCCTTTATAAGCTTGGCTGTAAAGCGGTTGATTCTCCGTCTTATCCTCCCACGCAAGAGCAATATAACCTGTTCTCATCCAAATATGTCGGCTATCAATACAGCCATTTAGGCTCGGAAGTAGTTGTGCTAGGGTTCCCGCTTTCATATATGGTGCAAAGCGAAGTAAACACAGCTTTGCAAAGCATCTTAGGCGGAATGTTAGGTTCTAAATTGGCAACAGGAGGTTCAAAATGAAACGGATTATGCTTTTAGTCCTTGTATTGGTATTTAGCTGCCTTTCTGCTAAGTCAGCAAGTGAAGGTATGCAGCCAAATCGCGCTTTGGATTCCAGTGTCCATGCTTCTGGTCAGGTATGGTTACGCACCACCAATTATGGTTTTCTTGGCTCGGGAGACGATTTTGTGCCCCAGTATCCTTCTTTGGAATATCCCGGTGGAAGCGGAATTGATTTCCTATACCAGGCTTCACCCTGGATTTCTGCTAAGAGACAACGGCGGAATTTGTTCGGGAACAAGCTATATTGGCCAGTTTATCCTCCCAATTCCAGTACCGTGCCGATAGCAGAGGATTCGCCACTATGGTCTCCATCCATGCATGCTGTGGAGGACACATTAACGAGTGTGGGCTTCGATGGGGATAAAGATCTTTTTGAGTTGCTCCCAGCCTATAACCCTCTTTTATATAGCAATTCGAGTGCTACAGCACTATACGACCAATACAACAGCCAAGATATTGTGCTTAGCAGTATGTATGGCTATCCTGCTCCCCGTCCTTTTAATATTCCTGATCCCCAGGGGAACTATTGTTTTACTATCCCCCAAGCTACTACTTTCGAAACTCCAGGTTTTGAAACGCACTCTGCTTACTATTATGACTACTGTCCCTTTGGAACCATGGGAGATCGTGATTGGGGGACATCAAATGCACATAATACGCACATTCCCCTGGGTCTTGCAATCCATCAGGAAAGCTATGCCTGGAACATGCAAAACTTTGCCCAAACGGTAATAATCAAGTACACCGTTTACAACGCCAGCGCAATTGATACCTTATACGATGTGGCACTCGCCAACTATGTTGATGCAGATATTGGCCCTCAAACATGGGGTCCAGAAAAGGCTGCTGATGATAAAAGCGGATATATATCAGGTGCAGGATATGAATTTGCCTATTCTTTTGATGCAGATTTTGATGGAGGGATGAGTCCTGGTTATATGGCAAACAAGATATATATTCCGGGATTTACCGGAAACAATACAGCATGGGTTTGGAGTGTAGGGAGCGGTCCAGACGATTCTAACCCTCTAAACCTGAACCCTACTAATCGTACAGCGAATGAGAAATACTGGCTGGTTACAGGGCGGAATCCCAATATGGATAAGTATGCTTCCCTTTGCCCTGATGGAGTAAACGAATATGAACAACCAAGCCCCAACGATACCAGATTCCTAAATACTCTTTATGGAAACATGCCAAGCCCAAACAATCCCAATCCTGCAGGAAGGCTTAATCTAGCACCCGGGGCAAGCTTAAGCTACTATTCCATTTTATTCTGTGGCGGTAGTATAGAAGAGCTGAAACAGATATCTGCTACGGCAGAGGATTTCATCGATGGTGGCTTGCAGATTGGTGATTTGGAAGGCTTAACCTGCATACCATATTTAATCCCCATCAGCATTCAAGCACCGAGTACTTTCGTCTTAAACTGGTTTTCCGGTAATGATCCCGATCATTTTGAGGTGATGTACAAACCATACAGTGCACCCGCTTCAGAGTGGCAAAGTATTGTGAAACCGGGTGATGCTCGTAACCACAACATCAGCAATCTTGACCCAAACACTTGGTATGAAATGAAAGTTGCCTCTATTTACAATCCAGGTCCGGGCGAAGTATATCTGGAATCGCAAACTCAATTGGTAAACTACCAGTATATTTCTCCCAATAATGATTTAGTTAATGTTCCCGGCATGGCTTTGAGCAACTACCCCAACCCGTTCAATCCAAACACAACCGTTCAGTTTGAATTGAAAGCAGCGGGGGAGACCACTCTCTCGGTTTATAACATTAAAGGTCAGGTGGTTAAAACTCTAATCAACCAATCTATGCCTTCAGGTGCACATAAAATCAATTGGGATGGCAGGGATAATCATGATAACCCTTGTAGCAGCGGAATATATTATTTGCGCCTAGATAATGGACACCGTACGCAGCTAAGGAAAGTGCTGCTGATAAAGTAAAAATCTAATTTACGAGGAACTGCCAGGATAAATCCCAGGCAGTTCCTCCGATTGTTGTTCCCTTGGGAGCATTGCCCTATCATTGCCCACTCAATGCCCATATTAAGGGCAATGGGTGGGCAATGATAGGGCAATGCGAGCAAGTGACTCTATCTTAAGCTAACTATAGCATGGCAACGAAAACACATTGACAAATATGCAAACACTTATTTGCCTGTCTTATAGGTAAATATTACGGCTTAAAAAGGGGATAACCATGAGCGCAAAAATAACTGCCCCATCCAATGCTCTTAAGCAAATAGGCAGGAATCTTTTCCATCTTATGCGCAGCAAACATGGAACTGAGCTGCAATACTGGAAAAAGTGTTACAAAAACGAGAATGGCATCTTTCAAAATACCCATTATAAAAAACTGCTGCTAGGCATGGCGGGGGAAACGGACGATAGCTTTTTAACTGGTAAACGCATTGCAGATTTTGGCTGCGGGCCGCGCGGTACGCTGAATTGGATAAGCTCTACAGATATCAAAATAGGGATTGATGTGCTTACTCCGTTATACTTGCAACATTTTAGCGGTGCCATGAAAAGCCATGGGATGATCTATATTTCCTCAACAGAAAATATGATTCCTATCCCAGATGCTTATCTGGAAGTTATCTTCACCCTCAATGCCTTTGATCATGTTGCGTTTCCAGAAGCTATGGCAAGCGAATTAAAGCGAATACTTAAGCCCGGAGGGGAATTAATTGGCAGCTTTAACCTAAACGAACCTAAAACCAAAGCCGAACCGCAAACCCTAAGCGAAACATGGCTACGGAACAAATTGTTTGATGGCTATGTTATCAGCTCCTGGCGTATTACTGCAAAACCCAATAGCGGATATCTATACCAGCCCTTGCTGGATGATAAACTGATACCGGCTAAGCAGGAACCTGCGATTCTTTGGGTAAGGGCTAGAAAGAGTTAAGAGTTAAGAGTTAAGAGTTAAGCTGCGCTAGGCTGATGGATACTTGGTTTTGTTTTGAAATGGGTTATTACGCTGATGCTTTTTTTAACACTTCAGAAAAGCAGAGAAAAACAGAGAAAAGCAGAGGGGTTTTAACAAAGAGTATAAGAGCAAAGAGAATCAATGTAGAGCAGCTTTCTAAAGCTGCTGAACAGTATCTTCGTGTAAGTGTTGAGTTTCTTTTTAACACAGAGAAAAACAGAGAAAAGCAGAGGGATTTTTAACAAAGAGTAAAAGAGTAAAAGAGCGAAGAGTAAAAGAGCAAAGAGAATCAATGTAGAGCAGCTTTCTAAAGCTGCTGAACAGTATCTTCGTGTAAGTGTTGATTTTCTTTTTAACACAGAGATAAGCAGAGGGGCTTTAACAAAGAGGCAAAGAGGCAAAGAGGCAAAGAGAGAGGGTTAGCGATAGTTAATGAAGATGTTAGCTGGTATTGACACTAATCCTTTATACTTAACTCAAATTGGCTACATTACCGTAACTTTCAGATTTGCGCAGCCTAACCCACTAACCTTCTAACCTTCTAACCAGCTAACCAGCTAACCAGCTAACCTGCTAACCTGCTAACCTGCTAACCTGCTAACCTGCTAACCTGCTAACCTGTCCCATCCCCTTTGCTCTATTTTCTGCGCATACTTCTCCCCTTGCACTCTTCTTGGACAAAGCACAGGAAGGGCGGTAGTGGAGTTTGGGAGACTCAAAACGGACTAAAGCACATGGTTTAATTGTAACAACAGCCGCCCCGGCTGTTAGCACTCGAGGCGAGTGCTGATATCCACCTCTCTTTTCCTCATTTTTAATTATTTCTCTGCTTTTCTCTGCTTTTCCCTGTGTTGAAAAGAAACATGTCGCTGAGTACGAAATCTCACTACAAACCAAGCCACCTTAGCCATTTGGCAATATTAAGCTAACTGTCTGTAATGTATATAGTTATCTGCTATGAATTCACCCTTTTCCCACTGCTTCCCATAATTATTACAGTAAATATGAAAATAAGCGCATTTTAAGCTTGACAAGAATAAGGCAGTGTCATATAAGTACCACAGAATGTCACATAAACTCAAATAAACTCATGGTGGTTCAGGAAAGCAATGGTTATAAGCTTGAACAGAAGGGAAAAACAAGGCCTTAGCAACGAAACACTTAAAAAAGGTTGTCGTAATGTCTGGTGAATTTTTAGGTATCTTCGAAAACTCTGTACACAAGCAAAGAGTTATCATACCTGCTTGTTTCAAGAAGAAATTCTCGGAAGAATCGGGACGCACCGTCATAGTAACTCTGGGGCACAATAACACCATCGCTATTTATCCCATTGATAATTGGGAAACCACCCTCGAGCGCTTGAAAGCGGGCGATGATCGCAGCAGAAAACTGAGAACTCAGCTTATCGATTTTGCCATGATGGAGCAGGAGCTTGAGGGACCCGGCAGAGTTAGGATACACGAGCTGTTACTTTCCGAAGTTGATATTAGCGATACCGTTATCATCAAGGGAGAGGGGCATTACATCTCACTTTGGAATCCGAAAGTGTATCACGCTATCCGTTCCCAAAAATTGGAACTGCACCGCACAGAGTTTACTTCGGAAGATTATCAGATATGAGCACTTTCCACACTCCGGTAATGGCAAAAGAATGCATCAACTTGCTCAACTTAAGAGCGGGGAAAGTGTATGTAGATGCCACTACAGGGGGTGGGGGACATAGTGCAGCGATGCTAAACGCACAACCGCAAATACAGCTTTACTGTTTTGATCAAGATGCACAAGCGATTACGGAAACTGAGCAAATGCTGAGAGCCAAAATTAACAAAGATACAAGCTCTGAACAAGCCAAAGTGGAATTAATAAAAGCCAATTTCGTAAATATGCGTACCGAGCTTGCCCTAAGAAAGGTTAAGGGAATTGATGGCATCTTGTTCGATTTGGGAGTTTCCTCCTTTCAATTGGATAATGCTGAACGCGGCTTTAGTTTCGATAAAAATGCACCGCTGGATATGCGTATGGATACCGCACAGGACTATAGCGCATATAATGCAGTTAACGAGCTTGACGTGCAGCAACTTGCAAGAATATTCAAAGAATACTCCGATGAACTGAATGCCACACGCATTGCCAGGGCAATTGAGAAAAGCGAAAAGCCGATTAGTAGCACCAAAGAACTGGCAAAGATTATCGAAAGCGTTGTGGGAGTGGGCACCAAAGAATCTCTTAAAAGCAAAGTGCGTGTTTTTCAGGCACTGCGCATCTTTGTGAATCACGAATTGGAATATCTGGAATTGGCAATTCTGGACGCTATAAATATGTTGAATCCCGGCGGACGGATTGTGGTGCTTAGTTATCATTCTTTGGAAGACAGGATAGTGAAACAGGTATTCCGCTTGGCAGCTCAGGATTGCGTGTGTCCTCCATCAATAATGATATGTATGTGTAACCATCGTAGCCAGCTTCAGATATTAACAAAAACACCACATATAGCAGGAACTGATGAACTGAAATCCAATCCTCGCTCTCGTAGTGCTAAGCTACGTGCAGCAGAGAAGATAGGCAAAGAAACCACCAAACCCAAATCCAGTAAATATGGCAGCAAAGACGCTGCTAAGGGGGAGAAATGAGAGGAAGATTGACAATTCTGATAGCACTGGTAGCATTGGTTGTATTTTTAAACTTCTTTAACAATAGCCGAGTGGTACAATACACACGCGTTTACTCGACTTTGGAAAAAACATTCAATGCAGAAAAGAATATCAACACAGAATTGCTGGTGGAATTGGATGATTTGCGCAGTGGCAGGCATATCGCTTCTTTAGTGCGTGTGGAAATGAACAATTTTATTCCAGAACATGAAGCCGGAAAGATCATTTATGTCCATGAGCCTTCTCCCAAGCAAGAAAAGAAGACTTATTGCATAATTGATTTGATATCTTCCAAAGCTGAAGCCAAGAATGTACAGATTTCACTAGATTAACATGAAAACCCGCTTTTGGTTCCTAATGGTAATCTTCTGCCTGGTGTCATTGGCGTGGGCAGCTTACCTATTTAGTATTCAGATTCTTGATCCCTTTAACTTTTCCGGTGCAAGGCGGGTTCGTTATGTTCCGGGCAAGGAAATCCTTGTTCCCAGAAGAGGTGCGATACTAGATGCAAAAGGCAATCTGCTGGTAAGTTCGGTTAGTTATTACCAAATGGATATCGATAGAGCAGCGGTATCATCATGGGCTAAACGCAAAAACATGGCTGTAGATGATGCTTTCAATAAATTGGCAGAAGTAATAGCTGCCCATACCAATCTGAATTCCGAAGCTGTATTAAAAAGATTGAATCTAGGGAATAAAAATACCTCTATCCAAATCTCAAACAAAGTAAGCGAAGCTGAACTAGACAAAGTTATTAAAGATTTTAAGGCCAAGGATCTCCCCGGACTAATCCATAGCTTTGCTTCCATGAAAAGGATATATTCCAAAGAAAAACTAGCTGCCAGATTGATGGGATCAGTGCGTGAAGTTTCAGACGGTTTCGATATTGATACGAATAGCAAATCGCTGTACAAACTTGCTGGCAATTGCGGCGTTGAAGCCACCTACGACAAGGTATTATCCGGAGACTATGGCTGGCGGGAAATTGTGCTGGACGCCAACCATCAACGAGTTCCCTATCCCAACTTGCACGAGAAAAAGCCAAAGAATGGCGAGAATATCTGGCTTACAATAGATTCTAACATACAAGAAATTGTGGAAAATGCCTTGTATGAGGGCTTGGAAAAATATAGTGCCAGTAACGCAGGTGCAGTGGTGATGGATCCCAAAACGGGCAGAATCTTAGCTCTTGCCGGAGTATCCTTAGACGATAAAACCGATGATGCAGGAATTGTGAGAGTTAAATCTAACATCCCTGTGAGCTTTATGTTCGAGCCGGGATCCACAATGAAACCCCTTACCATGCTTTCTGCCCTAGAAAATAAACTAATCCGCAGCAATGAACTTATCGCATGTGGAAGATACCAAGCTGGACGGCGTGTGATATCGGACACACATGACTATGGGAACATTACGCCCCGCGATATCATAGTAAAATCCAGTAACGTTGGTATAGCCAGAATTGCAGAAAGAATCGGTTCAGTCCGCTTGTATGAAGATTTCATATCTTACGGTTTTGGACAAAAGACAGCCTTAAATCTATTCGGAGAATCTAGCGGGATATTTGCTAAACTGCAAAACTGGGATGGTTATACCCTCCATTCTGTAGCATTTGGGCAGGCAATATCGCTTACCGCAGTACAGCTAGCCACCGCATATTGCGCCATAGCCAACGGTGGCAAACTGATGAAGCCGTTAATAGTAGATTCTTATCGGGACGACAAAGGCGGGGTGTTAGAGCAATTTGAACCGACCGTGTTACGCAATGTATCCACGAAGGCTGCTACAGATACCATGCGCTCATATCTTCAGGGCGTGGTAGATTATGGCACGGCAAAACATATTAAAATGGATTACATTCGCTTGGGTGGCAAGACTGGTACTGCTCAAAAAAACGTGATAGGCACCAAGGGTTATTCAAGTAATAAATACAATGCTGTTTTTGCAGGTATGTTCCCTACGGAAGATCCACAAATGGTAATAGTGGTTTTTTATGATGAACCAGCCTATGGCTTCCATTACGGAAGTACTAGCAGTGCTCCTACATTCAAAAAAATCGTAGAGAATATATTGTTCATGCCGGATTGTCAGATTCTCCCTTATAATGAGAGGTTGATGAAGACGTCATTGAGCATGCCCAAGCTAACCGGGATGTCAATTTATCAAGCAGAAAACACATTAAACAGGTTTGGGTTCTTATACAAAGTAGAGGGGCCTGATTCGGCTTCTGTTGTTATAGATCAATTTCCCAAAGAGGGTGTTACCGTAGATAGAAACCATCCGATAACTTTGAAGATTGGCCCCAGCCGGAATAAAAATATCCCCATTATCGAAGCTACTGGTATGCCCAGATTAATTGGCTTAAGTTTACGCTCAGCAGTTAACGAAGCAGCGAAACACGGGATTGCGCTGAAAATCAATGGTTCAGGCATCGTAAGGAAACAATCTATCTTGCCGGGAAGCAGAATCCTAAAAGGTAGTTCTTGCGTGCTAGAGGCGTCCTTATGATACATAGAATCGAGATTGCGCTGAAGGCACATGATTTACTGATAGAGAGCCAGGGCTTGGCTTCTCTAGAAAACTGGTGCGGCTG
>Ga0265294_10005349_pt1 | contig 15693 bp, 16 predicted proteins | sample MunlanPumphouse3_FD_192504 | JGI IMG/M metagenome (GOLD analysis project Ga0265294, IMG submission 192504) | Groundwater microbial communities from a municipal landfill in Southern Ontario, Canada - Pumphouse #3 | ecosystem: Environmental > Aquatic > Deep subsurface > Groundwater | place...
ACGCCTGGCAGATCGGCTGTAAGGGCGTCACCGTCTTCCGGGACGGCTGCAAACGCCTGGGCATCCTGACTCCCGAGGAGAAGAAGGCCAAGGCCAAGAGCGCCGAGGCCAAGAAGGAACAGGCCATCGCGGCCGCTGTGCCCGGCCAGAACCAGCGCGGCGTCATCAAGACCGTGTCCGACAACGTCATCGGCAAGAAGCGGAAGCTCATGACCGGCTGCGGCAGTCTGCACTGCACCGCGTTCTTCGACCCGGTCTCCGGCGACCTGATGGAGGCCTATCTCAATAAAGGCTCCACCGGCGGCTGCAACAACTTCATGATCGGCCTGTCGCGGATGATCTCACTGGCCGCCCGGAGCGGGTGCGACATCAACGCCATCGTCGACCAGTTGAAATCCTGCGGCTCCTGCCCCTCGTTCGTGGTGCGGACATTTACCAAGAAGGACACCAGCAAGGGTTCCTGCTGTCCGATGGCAGTCGGCTGGGCCCTGCTCGACATGTACGACGAGATGCAGCGGCAGGTCAAGGGCGCCACGCTCATCGCGCCGGCCGCCGAGCCCGAGCCCAAAAAGAAAATCATCAACCCCTGCCCCAAATGCGGGGACGAACTGACCTTCCAGGGCGGCTGCAACGTCTGCCGCACCTGTGGCTGGACCCGTTGCGAGTAAAAACCATTCCCGCCGGAGTGGCCTTCCGACCGCTCCGGTTTCATACCTTCAAGATTGATTTAAAAGATGCTGATGTCTGTGACACCGTGGGCTTCAGGTCATCTTTATACTGCTTCAGAGGCATCGACTTACCGCAACGATGCATTCCTGTAATCACTTTGGCCATATCCGTAACGTTTTTATTTGCATGCAATTGCTTCAGGTAATCGTTTCTTCTGATTGACTTTCTTACATCGCATATATGCCGTTAACATAAACAGCGCCGTGTTGGATTTTCCAATGATTTTGTACATCAGTACAAACGGTGTTTCTAAAATCTTTCAAATCAATAATATGATAAAATCAGAGTAAAGATGTTTGAATGACGATTAAAACGCAATCCGCATACAAACGGCAAAGACCAGCATCGCCACCGGCAGCATCAGGGCGAACCGCCAGACCACATCCCGGATACCGGTGCGGCCGTCCAGGAACGACATGAGTGCGGCCATCAGCACGCTGAGTTCTGCCAGATAAACGGTGAGGATAAGTGCGGTACCGCTGAAATCAACCTCAGAGGAGATCCTGGCCAGCGGCGTCAGCATCGCCACGCTCATGCCCAACACCAGCGGGGCGAACACCGAGGCCGTACCGAACATGGTGTCGGTCATGCCTTTCAGGTCGGAACGGATTGACCGCCGAACTGCCTCCTGGTCCTGCAACTGCCGGCCGACGGTCAGCGCCAGCCGACCGGCGTCGCGAAGGTCCTTGACAGCCGCCCGCTGAATGCCGCAGACCATCTCGGCTACAGCCGGGGATGCCGGCGCCAGAACCCGGCGGATGGCCGCCGGTACATTGCCCCGGCAGATATCCAGTTCCCGACGCAGACTTTCCGCCAGTTCGGCGCATTCGCCGCGGAGAGCCAGCGAACGGACCATTGCGTCCTCGAAACTGTCGCCCGAGATCAGCCGGTTGCCCATCTCGAAGACGGCATCCTCGAAGATCTGAGCCTGTTTCTCCCGTTCCTTCTCCTCCATATACGGCCGGTATACAGCAGCCGCGCAGAGCAGACCGCCGGCGGTCAGCCCCAGACAGGCGGCAGCGGCCGAATCCAACCCGATCATCCAAAAGGCAACGGCCGCTGGCCCGGCAACCAGCAACGGCAGGGCCGGACGGAGATCCCGGTCCGGTTTTCCAGTGGCCAGAAATGGGTTCTGATTCTTAATCGAAACGATGACCGCCGCGACCGCGGCCGGGACGATGACCAGAGTCAGCCCCATGATCTCCCCGAGACTGAACGGCATCGGTCCGAACAGACCGCCTATGCTCAGCATCGGCAGGATCGACATCATGACCATCGGCACCATGATGCCGAGCGCAAAGATGGTCATGCACGGCGCGTTCAGCGAAGCACTATACCTTTTGCCGGCCTCTTTCAGTCCGGTGAGCGCTATGTCGGAGGCCTCCCGGAGCATCCGCTCCCGTTCGTCCCGGTCGGGAGCGTCGGCGGCAGAGACCACCATGTGCAGGGCCATCCGGTAGCCGGCGGTGCCCGGCGGCAGGGATGAGATCAGCCGCGTGAGCGCCAACCGCATGTCCGCCTCCACCCGGGTGTCGGCGTCGTCCACCACGGCCTTGAACAGGCCGGCACTGAGCTTCGGTCCATTGGCGGCCACATCGCGGACCGCCTGATCGAGCGAACCGCCGTTGCCGACCACCACGGTCATCATGCCTATGACCTCCGGGGCTTCGTTCAGCAGGAGCGGCGTACGCAGTTTCGCCGTCTTGGCGGCCGGTTTCACCCCGGCGGCCATCAGCGTACGTAACCGTTCGGAAACCTGGGCCTCGCTCATCCGCTCACCTCGGTATCTAGGCCGGTCTGCTGGTGGAATTTGGCCCGGAACGACCGCAGGACCTCCTCGGCCGACCGGCCCATCGCTTTGGCCAGATGCTCGTTCACCGCAGCGCCCCATTCCGGTCCGTAGTACTCCTCGCCGTACCTGGTGCCCATGACAGCCAGGAATGCCTTGAGCTGCGCCCTGATCTGGATATCGGTGCGGATCTCGTTCTCCGTCATCATCGAGGAGGAGAGCACCCGCCGCATCACCGGCGAGGCGAAGGCCGGGTCCGTCCCGCTGATGGGCAGAAACTCGCCGGCCCGATCGGCGGTGACGACGACCTCGCTGATCTTTCTGACCTGGGCGCCGGTCACCCGATCGCGGAATGTGCCGATGGTCACCAGGACGTCGGTAGCCATGAAGGCTTCCGGCGCAATGCCCATGTCATGCACAACCCGTTCGAAGACCGAACGCGCGGAATCGCCGTGGATGGTGCCCATGATGGAGCTGCCGGCCCGGCCGGTCCGCATGCTCTGATAGAGAGTCTTGGCTTCGACGCCCCGGACCTCACCGAGAATGATGGCCGACTCGCCCATTCTCAGGGAGACCCGCAGGGCCTCGTCGGAACGGGAGAGACTGCTGCCTTCGATCCGCTCGTCCACCAGCATCGACTGCACCTTGTAGCCCATCCGGCGCATTTTCTCGCCGGGCAGTTCGATGGTATCCTCGATGGTCAGAATACGCTGGGAGACCGGAAACTCGAAGAGCAGCGCTGAGAGCAGCGAGCTCTTGCCAGAACCCCGAGCGCCGCAAATCAGAAAGGTACAGCGGTTGTCCACCAGGAACGAGAGCAGACCGGCAGTCATGGCATCGATGGTGCCGTTGGCGATCAGCCGGGTCAGGGTCCAGGGGTTGTTAGAATGTTTCCGGATGGCGACGGCGTCGCCGTTCGGGCTCATCGGATAGCCGACTACGGTCGCCCGGGAGTCCTGCCGGGGCATATCGGTCTCCAGGATCGGGTTGGACTCGCAGAAAGGCAGGCCGCTCTCCCGCTTGAGCACATTGATCAGGTTCATGACCTCCCGGCGGTCCACCACCAAATTGGTCCGACAGCGGACATGACTGTTCAGTCCGCCGACACCGGACATGGTGACATGGATACGATTGCGGTCGCAGGGTGCGTCGATGTAGATGTCTTCCAGTTTCGGATCGGCCAGAAGGAGGTCGAAGACCCCCAGTCCCACCGTGTAACGGTAGACGGTATCGCACATGCAGTCCAGCAGCTGCTCGAAGGCCGCTGGGTCGCCGCCGGCCGCCAGCATTACCGAGTCGGCGGTACGCATGATGCAGTCGCGGGCGACCGCCGTCACCGAGGGGCGGTCGGTCCGGCCGCCGTGACGGCGGAAATCGTCGCGGACAGCGGCAATGGCCCGTTCAATGACGGCATTTAGCGCATCAGAGTTGGTATACTCGGAAGGCGTTAGGTTGTACTCGGTCTCGCCGTCTGCAACTGTACCGATGACGACCCGTCCGTTAGGTGTAGCATATTCGGCGATGGTCTCCAGTTCGCCGACGCTGCCGATCAGCCAGCAATCGGCATAAGACGGTTTTATCCGCACGTGGTCGGCGACAATCTTCCGAAAATCCTCCATGAACGTACTTTTGGTCACCACTGGCCGAACGCGAGGCAGACTGTCCCCGCCGGGGATGTATGCCGGCGGCATCTCGGCCGTCGGGCCGCCGTCCGCGGAATACCCCGGGTTCTCCGGCGGCGGTGCGGTAACGCCCTGGATCCGGGCTGCGGCGGCCTGTGGTTGCCAGATGGGCAGCGGCCGCCGGACGACCGGCCGGTCCCGGAAAAGCCGATCCTTCAACGACATCCAGGCCCCCCTCTGTTGGCCGCCAGCTCCGCAGCCTTCTTCCTCACCCGGTCCATGTTGCGCTCGGCCATGACCAGGGCGGAATGGGTCCGCTGAAGACAGGCCGCGCAACCGGGCCCGTCGCCGGGCGCAGTGTAGAGCCCTTCTCTGGCGGCGGCAAAGGAAGGATCGGGAAAATCGGTCCAGGCTGCGGCCATCACCCGCTGGGGCGCCCGGGAACAGATGGCACAGCGGCGGTCGCCGTTCCCGTCCAGGGATACCCGATTCACCGAGGCCAGGTCGCAGAGCAGTTCAGCGGCCACACCGGAAATCTCCGTATCCTTGCCGGTCCGCAACTGGATCCTGTCGGCGCCGCCCAGCTCGGCCACCGCGTCCACAATGCACCGAACGCACGCCGGCGAACCCACGTCAGGCAACTGGGCGCAGCCGTGGCAGTCGATCCGCAGGATCCCTGTGCTGTCCAGTTCCCTGGTCGGCTGCGGGACCGCAGGGACGGTCTTTCCCTTCGGCAGCAGTTTCGGCAGTGATAATGATGACATACAGAACCGATGGCTGCTGCGAAGGTAATAAAGGTCAATGCTGCAGTTAATCAGGCAGTTTTCTCTTGAACCGACCGAAAACATATACGCATATATAATTCTCAAATGTGTTCCTAAAGATTTTATAAAGCAACGGTGCTGGACTCACTATGGAAATACTCTCGCCGGCCGGTTCGAAAGAAGGTCTGGTCGCTGCGATCAAAGGCGGGGCGGACGCCGTCTATCTCGGCGGCAAGGTGTTCGGCGCCCGGGCCTTCTCCGATAATTTCACGGATAAGGAGCTCGAAGGCGCGGTCGGCTACGCGCACGACCGCCACGTCAGGGCCTATGTGACAGTCAACACACTCATCAAGGACCGGGAACTGGACGACGCCGTATCCTTTGTAAAGTTCCTGGCCGATATTGGGGCGGACGCCGTCCTGATTCAGGACCTGGGGCTGCTGAAATCCCTCCACGCGGTGGATATCCGCAAGCATGCCTCCACCCAGATGGGGATCCACTCCGCGGCCGGCCTGAAATGGTGTGCCGAGAACGGGATCAGCCGGGCGGTCCTCAACCGCGAGCTGACCTTCGAGGAACTGGCGCAGATCGTGCCTGACTCCCCGGTAGAGACAGAGGTCTTCGTTCAGGGCGCGCTGTGCTACTGTCTGTCCGGCGGCTGCCTTTTCTCCAGTGTCGTGGGTGGCCGCAGCGGCAACCGGGGTCAGTGCGCCCAGCCCTGCCGCAAGCGGTACACCGCGGACGGCACCACTGGCTACAAGCTCAGCAACGCCGACCTTTACGCGGTAAAATGGCTGCCTAAGCTGAAGGAGCTCGGGGTAACCTCCGCCAAGATTGAGGGCCGGATGCGGAGCCAGGCCTATGCGTATCTGGCTACCAGGGTATACGCCGCCGCCAACCGCGGCGACGACCCCGCATCCTACGCAGCGGACGACGCCCTGCTCAAGACGGTCTTCAACCGTGGTTTCGCTGAAGGCTACTTCGGCGGTGTGGTTTCGCCGGTCCAGCAGCAGTACGCCGACAACCGGGGCTTCTGCCTCGGGCAGGCGCAGTTCCAGGGACGGCACTTCGACACGACCGATCTGAAGGAGCCGGTAGCGGTCCGCGACGGTATCTCACTTTACCAGGGCGATACCAAGGTCGGCGGCTTCAAACTCAGCTCCCTGGGTCGGGCGGCCGCCCCGTTCGACGTACCCGACGGCACCTACGACGTCTACCGGACCTATGACCCCCGTATCGATGTGATCAAGAACCTGGTGGGCGACCCACCGCGCCTTACAGGCACCCATGAGCGGCCGCGGCTGCATGTGCAGCCGCGGACGGTCATCCGCAAAAAGGTGAAACTGCCGGAGATGTCGTTCTATGTCAGCTCTTTGCGGAACCTTCAGGCCGTGCTGCCGTACGCCGACCGGGTCTACTTCGAGATGAACGACTCACTGACGGAGGCCCGGCAGCTGTGCGCCCGGGCGGACGTGGAATGCGTTACCCTCGCGCCCCGCTTCCTGCCGCTGGGGGATCTGCACACCGACGGCTACCCGCTGATGATCAACACCCCGGGACAGTACCTTCCGCAGGAGGGCGACCGGGTTTACGCCAGTTATTTCATGAACACCTTCAACGCCGAGCTCCACCAGCCGTTCTGGCAGACGACGCTCTCCGTCGAACTGTCCAAAGACGAGATCAAGAACCTGGCGGCCCACTACCCCGGCCGGCTGGAGGTCATGGCCTTCGGCCGCACCGAACTCATGTGCACCCGGGACCCTGGAATGCGCAACGGCATCCTGCAGGACGAGCGGACCTACCGCTTCCCGGTCTACAAGGACGGCCACGGGCTGTCGCATATTCTCAACTCCACCGATCTGATGCTCCTGCCGTATCTTCAGGAAATCGGCTCTTTCGGTGTCGAATCAGTAGGCATCGACGTCCGCAAGCGCCCCGAGACTCTGGCGGCCGCGGTGGCCCAGGCCTACGCCGAGGACAACGTACGCGCCAAGACCTCCCTGGTGGAGATGTGCGGCGGTATCAACTATGGTGCCTATCTCCGCGGCACGGACTGACCGGCTAATTGCAGTCCGCATCTTTTATGCAGACGCAACACCAGCCTTCCGGCATGATCAGTGACCGCAGAGGCGATATCGGCTTCCTCGAGGCCCTGGTGGCCACCATGGCCGTCATCATGGTGCTCACGGCATTCACCGGGTTCCTGGCGGCCATGACGCTGGAGGACGCAGCAGAAATCCCCGGCTTCGATCGGAACGCCGCCGACGGCATCACCATCGCAGACAGAGCCTACACCGGCGACCTGGGCTCCGCACTGCAGAAGGAAATGGACCGCTGGGGCTACGCGGGCATCACCGTCCGCTGCTACGCGCCGGGTTCCCCCGAACTGGGAGCCGGAATCTGGAGCCTGGGCGCGCTGACCGGCGGCATTGCCGGCGACCGCTGGCTGGCAGACGTAAAAGCCGACGACGGCACCGTGGTGCCCACTGTGTTCGAGGTGGCCGTATGCGCCTGAAGCACGACCGCCGGGCGATCACGGCCGTGGTCGACGCAATGATCTTCATCATTCTGATGGGACTGGCTGTCGCCGTCATCTCGCTCACCGACGGGCCGCCTCCCGGACCGACCCAGGAGGCCGCCGACGTAGCGGACGCCGTCTTCCTGGGCAACGCGACCCCGGCCGAATACGGCCTGGATGCCGACGGCGGCGCCTACACAATCGCCGACCTGACCGCCGCCTCTCTCACCTTAGACGACGGTTCCGCCGAAACTTTTCTCACACAGGTGCTGGACGCCGCCTGCGGCCGGCCGAACACTTACAGTCTGACCGTTACCGCGCCCGGCGGAACGCTGACCCTCGGAAGCGGATGCGGAACACCGGTCTCGGGCTACAAGACCGACTATCTGCTGACCTACGGCGGAGATCTGCACGTGGTCCTTGAGCTCTACTGACCCGGCCATGGTTTTTATCGGAGCAGGCCATCCGCGGAAGCATGACGTACGCGTCGGTGAACGGGGCCAAGGTCTGGTACGAGCTGCACGGCAAGTCCGGCATCCCGGTAGTCCTGCTGACCGGTCTGGGCGGCACGACCGGCTTTTGGGACAGGGCCCTGCCGCTGCTGGCCGACCGCTGTCAGGTGCTGATCCTCGACAACCGGGGCGCCGGCCGCACCGAGTACAGAGGGGATTTCACCATCGCCGACCTGACGGACGACACCGCGGCAATCATGGACCTGCTCGGTCTCTTCTCGGCGCACATCCTCGGCTGGTCCATGGGTTCCCACATCGCGTTGGATTTCGCCGCGCGCTACCCGCTGCGGACCCGCTCACTGACCCTGGTCTCCTCCTACCGCCACCGGCCGGCCAGGGCCGCCTATGTCCTGAACTGGCTGGCGGAGGCCTACAGCAAAGGGACGGTTCCGCCGGAGGCCGTAGGCCGGACACTGAACGTCCTGCTCCACCCAGAGGGCTACTTCCGGGGCATGGAGGTCATGGGCCGGACGCCCCGTCTGCCCGTACTGCCGACGGCCGAAGGCATGGGCAGACAGCTACGGGCGATCGACGGCATGGACGTCACGGGTGAGGCCCGTTCCCTGAAAGTACCGGTGCTTTCGGTCCACGGGACCGAGGACATCATGGTCGAACCGAAAGAAGGGGACGCTTTGGCGGCCCTCATCCCGGACTGCGAAAAACTGCGTATCCCGGGCGAAGGGCACGTTATCCGCCCCGAGAACTATATGCCGGCGTTCCAGCAGTTCGCGCTCAGGCACCAGCGCTGAGCCGTGCGGCCCGCTGCTTCCGCGCGGCCGCGACACGGTCCACAATGGACGCTTTGATCTCGCGGGTGCAGGGCCATGTGTCGTCCATGTAGGCGATCATCCGCAGAATATCCACCTGCGGGTTGACGATCGCCAGGTATACCCGGCTCATGAACATCGAGACCAGGTACGGGAAATCGTCGCAGATCTCGGGCCGGTCCTGCCAGATCGTGCATTTCCTGTCCTTGCCGAGGAAACGGCAGGGCGCATCGGGCTCCTTGTTGAACAGGATCCGGCCGTCCTCTGTCCGGTAGACCCACTGAGTCATGAAATCGTACAGCGGCACCTGGCCGGCCGCGGCAACCCGCTCGACCTCTTCCGGCCGGACGATGATGTTCGCCTGGTGGCAGCAGCGTCCGCACATCTCGCAGGGGAACTCATCCCGGTAGGCCTCGCAGATGTCGTAGGCCAGATCCAGGTCCTTCTCCATCTCGGGCGTGATCTTGTCCAGGTCCGGGAGGATGTATTTGCCGCGGTATAGCGCCATGGGCCTCACTCAGATAACGGCGACGAAGCCGAGCATGAAGGCAATGACTGAGAAGATCAGACCGACGGACGCGATTGCCACGCAGACCTTGCTCTTGTCGCCGCCGTAGCGGTAACCGAGGTTCATCGCATAACCGCCGAAGACCAGGCCGACCGCGCCGAAGACCAGAGCGGCGTAGTTGTTGAAAAACAGGCAGAGCAGGGCAACAATGCTGATCGCTAAGACGGCCGCAACTATCTTGAGCACGCCTTCGATGGTCCGTTTGGGCTTGTCACCGTAGTCAGGCGGAGTTACTTTCATTGCCATGAAGGTACCATCATGCTCGCTCTTAAAAATGATTTGTCACACCGGCCGGCGGAAAAGCCCTTCGACCCGCACCCGCACGGTCCCGAACCGGGTTGGTTCGCATTTGGTACTCAGGGCGACCGTTTCGAATGCCGAAAACAGCCGCCGGCAGTCCGCTTCCGTCCGGTAAACGTAACGGATGCCGTTCCGGACGGCGGCCGGACGGCCGTCGTCCCGCATGTCCCCGGCGGCAAAGGAACGGAACAGGCACAGCCCGCCCGACACCAGCACCCGGTAGATCTCCCCTGCGGCCTGCGCGGCCGCAGCATCCTCCAGATGCTCGAACAGGTGCACCGCGGTCACCGCTCCGAACGTCTGGTCCGCAAAAGGCAGCCGGGCGGCGTCCGCAATCACAAACTCCGCCCGACCGCCGAACCGCTGCCTGCAGCTGGCTACGGCCGCTGCCGACCAATCGGCCCCGGTGGTCCGGCAGCCGTGCTCCAGCAGCGCGGCCGCGGTCTTGCCGTTTCCGCACCCTAAGTCCAGCACTGCTGTCCCCGCCGGAAGACAGGTCATGTCCAGGTCCGCCGCACCACGCCAGGGCCGGGCCTGGGCCGCGTAGAGATGTTCCCAGGCCGCCCGCTGTCCGCCGTCGTTCATTGCGGAGACAAATTACTCATTAATAATAAGAACTCCTTTGGGAGCATTCAGAAACAGGAAGTCGCAAGATGTTCTGGAATCCCAAAATCGAGTGCATGCCGGCAGATCAGCTCCGGCAGCTCCAGTACCGTGAGCTCAAGAGGCTCGTCAACAATCTCTACAGTTTCAACAAGTTCTATCGCGACCACATGAAGGCCCAGAACGTAACGCCGCTGGACATCAACAGCATCGAGGACATCACGAAGCTGCCGTTCATGTACAAACAGGACCTGCGGGACAACTACCCGGACAAGATGTTCACCGTCCCGAAGAACGAGATTGTCCGGTACCACGTCTCCTCTGGCACCAGCGGCAAACCAACCCTGGTCGCCTATACCCGCAACGACCTGGACTACTGGACCGAAGCGCTCTGCCGGTCCTTCACCGCCGGCGGCCTCGGCCCCGATGACACCATCCAGATCTCCTACGGCTACGGTCTGTTCACCGGCGGCCTGGGCGCCCACTACGGCGCCGAGCGCGTCGGCGCCACCGTCCTGCCATCTGGCACCGGCAATACCGAGCGCCAGCTGGAGATGATGAAGGACCTGGGCGTCACCGCCATCGCCTGCACCCCGTCCTACCTCATCCACCTGGACACCACCGCCAAGAAGCTCGGCTACGACTGGAAGCGGGACATGGTCCTGAAGAAGGCCTTCCTGGGTGCTGAACCCTGGTCGGAGCCCATGCGGACCCGGATCCAGAACGACCTTGGTATCAAGGCCTACGACCTGTACGGCACGTCCGAACAGGCCGGCCCGATGTTCAGCGAATGCGAATATCAGAAAGGTGTCCACGTCTGGGGCGACATAATGTATGTCGAGATTCTCGACCGGGAGACCGGCGAACCGCTGGAGCCCGGGAACGAGGGCGAGATGGCCGTCACCATGCTCAAGAAGGAGGCCATGCCCATGATCCGCTACCGGACCCGGGACATCACCACGCTTTACACCGACACCTGCGAGTGCGGCCGCACCTCGCCGCGTCTGGCCCGGATCACCGGCCGGTGCGACGACATGCTCGTCATCAGAGGCATCAATGTGTTCCCGTCACAGGTGGAGTACACGCTGCTGCAGATCCCCGAGGTCGGCGACCAGTACATGATCATAGTTACCCGGGACGGGGACCTGGACAAGATGGTCCTCCAGGTGGAAATCCGCCCGGAGGCGTTCAGCGACAAGGTGGAGGACATGATCGCTCTCCGCGCGCACATCGAATCACAGCTCAAGAAGTATCTGAACATCGCGGTCCAGGTGGAGCTGAAGGCCCCGGGCGAGCTGCCGCGCTTCGACGGCAAGGCGAGCCGGGTCATCGACAAAAGAAAAATCTGAAGGAGAAATCGGCAATGAACGAATACATTATTACGCAGCTGTCGATCTTCGTTAACAACGTTCCAGGCAAACTGGCCGCTGTCGCGAAGACCCTGAAGGATTGCAATGTGAACATGAAGGCCTGCAACCTGGCGGAATCGACCGAGTTCGGCATCCTCCGGGCCATCGTCGAGGACCCCGACCAGTCCTGCGAGAAACTGCAGGCCAAGGGCCTGATCGTCCGCAAGACGCAGCTTATCGGCATCAAGATCACAGACGTTCCGGGCTCGCTCTACGGCCCCGCCAAGGCGCTCGGCGACGGCGGGATCAACATCGAGTACGGCTATGCTTTCACCGGAAAGAAGGTCGAGGGCCTGTTCATCCGGGTCGACGACCCCGAAAAGGCCATCACCGTCCTCCAGCAGGCCGGTATCGCCCTGATCCGCGCGGCGGAGATCTGAAAGCATGGGCAACCTCAACATCGCTATGGTCGGCGCGCCGGGCCTGGCCGCCACCATCGGCAAGAAGGGCACTGTCTCAGACATGACCTTCTACGAGGTCAAGCAGGGTGCGGACTCGATCACCATGATCGAGCCGTCCAAATACCCCGACAAACTGTCCTCGCTGTTCTACGCTGTGGGCATGTCCGAGTTTGTCGTCCTCACCGTCGAGACGCTGGACGCCGCGCTCGGTGAGACCATCGTCATGCTGGACGCCGCCGGCCGGGACAAAGGCTGGATCGTCCTGCGGAACTACCTGCAGCCCGAGCAGTTGAAACCGCTCATCGCCGGCACCGCCGTAGAACACTACGAGTTCCGCACCGAGGACGCCGGCCAGATGCGTAGCGACCTTGTCGGCATGGCCGCCGCCGAGCACAGGGTCCCGGGTGAGGGGAGCTACGGCTCCTGCCCCGTGGACAGCCATTTCAACGTCAAGGGCGTCGGCACCGTCGTGCTGGGCTCCGTGGCGGACGGCTGGTTCCGGGTACACGACAAGATGACCGTCTGGCCTCTGCAGAAGGAAGTCATCCTTCGCTCGATCCAGAAACACGACATCGACTGCGACGACGGCGTCAAGGGCGACCACGTCGGCCTGGCGCTGAAGGGCATCGAGTCAGACGAGCTCGACCGGGGATACGTCTGCTCCACCGACCCGACGCTGAAGATGACCAAACAGATTGCTAGCCCCGTCGCCATGAGCAAGTACTGGCGGACTCCGCTCAAGGCAGGTATGATGATCCATGTCGGCCACTGGATGCAGATGGTCCCGGCCCATGTGGACGCCTCGGCCGGCGACAAGGGCGCCGACGTCATGCTCACGCTTGAATCAGAACTGATCCACAAGTCCGGCGACAAAGCCATTGTCATGTACCTGGACGCCGGCAAACTGCGGGTCATCGGCACTGTCCAGTTACCGTAAGCCAAACTTTTCTGGCCGGTCCGGACCTTTTCCGAATCGGCCTTCTCTGTACCCGATCGCCTGCAGGAACGTATCCGCCTTTCATACTGCGCCGGCGTCAGCAGACTGATTACGACAGATGTATGTGTGAAAAGACCGATTCCGAACACCGCGCTCATAAACCCGAACGGACCCGTTTCGGCGGCACCGAGTCCGAACTGGCAGGACTGACGACCGCCGGCCGCCACACCGGCTGCGGCAAGTACTTGAAGAACTGCTCGTTCGACGCCATACGGCTGGTCAGAAAGCAGTGTAAGGTCATCGGCAACCGCTGAGACGGATGTGGTGTCTGTCATCATACCGACCCGGCAGCGTCATTATCCGCAAGGGTCAGTGACCGTAGGCAATTCGCGGGCGCTGGTGAGCCCTTTTTTCACGGCTGTGGTAGCATATTACTTATAGGGTCGCCCCAATCACGAATCCAATCCGTGTCATTCATTGACACGACCCGAAATCGGTGAGAAACAATGCCCTTCTGGAACAGAGAACTGGAAACGATGCCCCGCGAGGATCTGGAGAAGATGCAGCTGAGCCTGCTCCGCAGAGAACTGCGGACCATGTACGACGCTTCGCCGTTCATCCACGAAAAACTGCGCTCGGTGAACCTGCTTCCGGAGGACATCGACAGTTTCGCCAAGTTCCGGCAGGTCCCGTTCATGGTCAAGACCGACCTGCGGGACAACTATCCGGACAAGCTGTTCGTCCGGCCGTATGACGATCTCGTGCGGGTTCACGTCTCCTCGGGCACCACCGGCCATCCCACCGTCGTCGGCTACACTCAGAAGGACATCGATAACTGGACGGAGTCCCTCGCCCGGGGCATGACCTCCTTCGGCCTCAGCCGGAAGGATGTCTTCCAGAACATGCACGGCTACGGCCTGTTCACCGGCGGCCTGGGCGCCCACTACGGTGCCGAGCGCGTCGGCGCCACTGTGCTGCCCACCGGCGTCGGTAACACCGACCGGCAGATCCAGCTGATGCAGGACCTCCCGGTCACCTGCCTCGCGGGCACCCCCTCGTACATGTTTCATATCGCCGACGTCTGCGACCAGAAGGGCATCGATATCCGGCGGGACACCAAGGTCCACATGGCCCTCGCAGGCGGCGAACCCTGGTCCGAGAGCATGCGCGACAAGCTATACCAGCGGACAGGCATCAAGGCCTACAGCTGCTACGGTGCCAGCGAGTTCTACGGCCCCATGTTCCTGGAGTGCACCGAACAGCAGGGCACCCACGTCTGGGCCGACCTGTGCTACATGGAGATCCTGGATAGAGACGGCAATCCCTGCGCCGACGGCGAACGGGGTCAGATCGTCGTGACCATGCTCCAGAAGGAGGCCTTCCCGCTGATCCGGTACAAGATCAACGATGTCTCCTCGCTCACCTGGGAGAAATGCGGCTGCGGCCGCACCCATCCGCGGCTGGCGCGGATCTCGGGCCGGACGGATGACATGCTCGTGGTCAGGGGCATCAATGTGTTCCCGTCGCAGATAGAGAGCGTCATTGGCGAGATGCCGTTCCTGGCGCCGTTCTACCACATCACGCTGACCAACGAGCGGTACATGGACAGGATGGTCGTGGACGTAGAACTTGACGAACACTACCTCACCGACGACATGAACAAGATCAATGCCTACTCGGCGCAGATCCAGGCCCGCCTCAAGGAGATTCTGAACCTCAAGACCGTCGTCCAACTGAACCTGCCCGGCACTCTTGAACGGTTCGAGGGCAAGGCCAAACACGTGACGGACAACCGGTCTTATGACTGACCGCGGGCGATGATGCGGTCGGCAAGCGCCCCGATTTCGCGATCGCTTCCGCCAGCCAGGATCTGGTCCCGGTCGGCGTGGTCCACGCGGACGTCGCCGAGGTATTTCATGCTGTAAAACTCGCAGAATTCCTTCAGCCCGCCCACGGCGTAGTCGGCGACCTCCTTTTCATCGCCCATGGTGATGGCGGCGGCCAGGAAGCGGCCTTTCTGCTCGTTGTACCTGAAGTCGCTGGACTGCGCCAGGCAGTGCAGCCGGTTGATGAACGCCAGAGTGCACGGGGTAAACTGCCACATGTAGATTGGCGAGGCCAGCACGCAGACGTCCGACGCCAGGTATTTCGGGTACAGCTGAAGCATGTCGTCGTCGATGCTGCAGTGCCGGGGCAGCCGTTCGTGCTGACAGCGGCCGCAGTTGTTGCAGCCGAGCACGTTGAGCTGAAAAAGCGGAACGATCTCCACCTCAGCCCCGCGGGCCGTCAGTGCGGCGGCCAACTGTTGGACCAACGCCGAGGTGTTACCTTCTCTTCTGGGAGACCCATTGAAGATTGATACCAACATATGGACAAAATGGTAAACGGCAGTATTTAATAATGATGTTACAGGAGATTCATAAATGCCCGGGTGACTGGCTCTGCAGGACCGAACTTATCGGCCCGAATGCACCGGTACAACGGAAGTAACACAGAAAGGAAAAATAAGGGCCGGAGACGGAGGGCCCGTCTGGCCGGCCGGGTCCAATCTCCGGAAAAACCGCCGGCAGGGCCGGCAGTTCAGATGTCCCGGAAGGAGATGCTGTACTGCATCTTCTTTGCGCCGAAGTACTTTTTCACGTATTCCGCGGTATTCTGCGGCGCAAACTCTTTGCAGGAGAACACGTCGACGAAGGCCCGGTCAGTGTCCTCGGCAAAGTGACCGGAGATCAGGGAGGTCTCGATAAGCTGCATCAAAGAGTAACCCTGCACTT
>Ga0265294_10005350_pt1 | contig 15681 bp, 13 predicted proteins | sample MunlanPumphouse3_FD_192504 | JGI IMG/M metagenome (GOLD analysis project Ga0265294, IMG submission 192504) | Groundwater microbial communities from a municipal landfill in Southern Ontario, Canada - Pumphouse #3 | ecosystem: Environmental > Aquatic > Deep subsurface > Groundwater | place...
GGTGATGGCCCCCCAGGGATTACCTTCGCACTCCTTGCTTCGCACTGCGTGCTCGGTGTTCCCTTGGGGGGGGCTTCACCCAAAAACAACAAAAGCAGGCTGACGCAGCTTTTTATGGCAGCAGGCCGGAATAAACAAGCTCGCTTGTTTATTGGGCCTGTGCCATAAAAAAGACACGGACAATTGTCCGTGTCTTTTGTTGTTTTTGGGTGGCGGAGAGAGAGGGATTCGAACCCCCGGACCCTCGCAGGTCAACGGTTTTCAAGACCGCCGCAATCGACCACTCTGCCATCTCTCCATTTCCTGAGGGGTTGCAAAAGTAAGGAAAAAATCAATAATTGCGCGACTTAGAGTATACTTTTTTCTTTTTTGAGCCATTCTATGGTGTCGGCCAGAGTTTCCGGGAAGGGTCTGGTGACATAGCCAAGCTTAAGCCGGGCTTTGTCAGAAGAAAAGTATGCATTGGTATTTAAGGTGTACAGGGAATAGGATGAAAACATGGGAAGACGCTTTTTAATTTTGTAGTAGAGAGAGCATAGAGGAAGTGATGCTTTGGCCAACCACATGGGTGCCATAAGACGGGGTAATTTCTTGCCTGTAATTTCCTGGAAAGTGGAGAAAATTTCTTTTACGGTAATATAGCGGTTGGCTAAAATGTAGCATTCTCCCTTTTCTCCTCTGTGACAAGATGATATGGTTCCTGAAGCCACATCCCTTACATCAACAAAATCATAACCTCCTTCAACACCCATTGGTAACAGACCTTTCCAACAATCTATTACCAGTTGTGTGGCATAATTGCATGCATGTGAATGGGGACCGCAAATACCTGACGGATGAACTACGGTTACGTTCAAGCCCTTTGCAGCAGCTTCCAGTACAGCCTGTGTTGCCTCGGCTTTGGTCTTGCTGTACATACCGTACACAAGGCTTTTGTCAAAATAAGCCACCTCGCTGATAACCTGACCTTTGGGCAATTCCGGAATGGCATGTACCGAACTCACATAAACCATTTTCTTTACTTCATGTTTCATGGCCGCTTCCAGAATGTTTTTTGTGCCCTGTACGTTTACATCGTAAACAATCTGCCTGTATTTTAAGGAGGTAGTCACAATCCCTGCCGAGTGGATAAGGTAAGTATCAACACCGGGGGGAACGGTAAAAAAAATATCCAACGATCGCTTGTCCAGGACGTCTCCCCTGACAATTTGAACTTCCCGGGGCAAACGGGAACCCAGAGCATCCTGTGGCAAGACAAGAGCACGTACCTTATGGCCGTCATTGACAAGCTGCATCACTATGGTATAACCCAGGTGACCTGCTGCTCCTGTTACAAGGTAGATGGGGTCTGAGTTCATGTTTTGACTATTTTTTACATGGCAAAGATCTCAAATTTTTAAACATTAATATATAATAATTCATCATTATTAGTTGTCAATTTGTCTTATTTTTGGTATATTTGAACAAATTCATGCAAATATGTTAAAGACTTTAGAACATTTTACGGTTAAAGAACTTATTGAGCTTACTAAAAGGTTTAATGGTTTTCTTTTTGATGAAGAACTTTTCATAACCCGTGAACTGGAAATTCAAAAAGGATATTTCCAGTATCCTTCCCGATTGGATGTATACTTTTTGATCTTATGCATAAAGGGTTCTTTTAACGTATCTGTTAACTTACGGGACTTTACCGTAGAAAAAGGTATGGCTATGGTATACACTCCGGAATGTATCTTGCAGATCAATGAAAGCAACGGGGCCGTGATCAGGACTGTTGCCATTACAGAGTCTTTTTTGCAAAATATTCATATAGATCCGAAAATGATCTTTTCTCCTTTGGTCAATGTACAGGAAACTCCTTGCTGGAAATTGACAAACAATGAAATAAAAATCATTGACAATTACATGCAGCTGATCCGTTCCATATACATACTGCCTGAAGAGACATACAAAAGCGAAATGATACGCGGAATAATCTCTTCAGTAGTATTTCTATTTGTCCATATATGGAAACGGGAATCAAACGCCGCCAAAAGAATTCAGGAACCCAGAGACAGGACTGCCCGACATTTTGCCCATTTCATGGAAATCTTGCAAAAACATCACAATAAAGAGCATCACGTGGCCTTTTACGCAGATCTGATGTGTATGACTCCAAAATACCTGTCATCCCTGATCAAGGATCACAGCGGCAGATCTGCTGCCGAGTGGATTGATCAATACCTGGTTCTGGAAGCTAAAAGCCTGTTGAAATATTCAGGCAAGAGTGTAAAAGAAATTGCTGACGAATTGAATTTTTCAGATTCCTCTTTCTTTTGTAAATATTTTAAAAAAAACACGGGGATCACTCCTACAGAGTACAAAAAAATGTGAGTCTCCTGCTTATAAGTCTGCTTACATCACCCGGTCCATAACATGCAATACATTATTCCACTCACTTGTCAGTGCAGATAACTTTTCTTCCATGGAATCCACAATTCCATCTTTGGCCATCAATTCCATATTTGCTGCGATTCCCGCCATTGTTTTATACCTTGCCGTTAACGCTGCTCCTTTAATGTAATGTGACAAAACGGCTATTTGTTTCTGATCTTCTTCTTTAACGGCTTTTTCAATGGACTGAAGCTTTTCTTTCATATCTGCCCTGGAAACGGCAATCATTTTTTCTACAATCTCCTTATCACCTCCCAAGGCTTCCAAAAACTCGGCATAATTAAAATGCACATCCGGGTCCTGAAAATTCTTAACATACTTTTTCATAAATTTTTCCAGTTTATCACGCTCAAGTGGCTTGGCAAGGAAGGCGTCCATCCCGCTATCAAGCGCTTTTTGTTGTTCTTCTTTTAAGGCTCCTGCAGTAAGGGCAATAATGGGAATATGACCCTTGCCGGAGTTGACGGCTTCCCATTCCCTGATTTTACGGGTTGCTTCCAATCCGTCCATCCGTGGCATCTGTACATCCATGAATATCAAATGGATGTTTTCATTTTTCACATATTCCAGGACCTGAATACCGTCTGTTGCTTCGCGAATGTCAGCTGCAGGCAATATGTTGTTGATATAAGACCTAATCAACATCATGTTCATTGGAATATCCTCGGCAATAAGTATGGTTGTATTCTCACCCGTGGCAACGTTTTCAGGTAATAGTTTTTCTTTCTTCCTGGGAGCGGTTTTGGGAATCGTTTTTTTACCGAATATTGTCATGATCATATCATGTAACACATCGGCAATTACCGGTTTTATCATCTGAAAACGGACTCCCAGTTCTTTGCATTTTTCTCTTAAATATTGGTTGTCAGAGGAACTGTGCAACAATATCAACGGCATATCTTCAGGTTTAACACCCAATCGTTCCCGTATCATACCCACTACAGCAAGTCCGTCTACGTATGGCATGTGATAATCAATGATCATAAGATCAAAAGATTGCTCATCCAATAATTGCAAAGCAGACAAGCCGTTATCGCTCTCGGTGCATTCAACGCCCCAATACCTGAAATTTTCCTGCAACAACCTTCTGTTAGTGGCGTTGTCATCCACAATAAGTACTTTTTTAAGAGGCAAAGGTTCTGTACGCTCTTTATCTATGTCCGCTACACAACGGCAGGTCGTTTCCAAAGAGAATGAGAAAGTACTGCCTTTTCCCGGTTTACTTTCTACCGTAATACCTGATCCCATTTTTTGGGCCAGTAAATTTGAAATGGTAAGTCCCAGACCGGTTCCTCCGAATCTTCGTGTGGTAGAACTGTCTGCTTGTGTAAAAGCCTTGAATAATTTATGTTGATTTGCTTTGCTGATCCCAATTCCGGTATCTTTTACATGAAAATCATAAACTACGCGTTCGTTTTTCGCCAGCTTGTATTCCACCTGGAGTTCTACTTCTCCTTCTTCAGTGAACTTGATGGCATTACTTAACAGATTTGTCAGGATCTGTTTTAATCTTAACGGATCTAACACCGCCATACGTGGAATACCCGGAGGGATGTTCAGCAACAATTCCAATTTTTTGTCAGAAGCATGATATTTAATAATGTCTATCGTTTCATTTAACAACCTGACAATATCGGTTTCCATGGATTCCAGATCCAGTTTTCCTGCTTCAATTTTGGAAAAATCAAGAATGTCATTAATGATGTCCAAAAGGGCCTTCCCGGATGTATTCGCATTTTGTGCGTATTCCTTTTGGGCTTCATTCAAACGTGTTTTTAACAACAAATCCGTAAACCCAATGACTCCGTTCAACGGAGTGCGTATTTCGTGGCTCATATTGGCCAAAAATTCGGATTTTGTTTTGTTGGCCTTTTCTGCCCGTTCTTTCGCCTGACGGAGCATTTTCCGGTTATGTATCTGTGTTTGGACATTGACAAAAGTTCGGCAAACACACTCAAAATCTGCTTTTCCCTTTCCGAATAACCATGGAAATTTCTCACGAAATCAAACCCCACAAAGCCTATAAGTTCCTTTCCGCTCCACATAGGTATGATCAAAGTACTTTTTATCTGCTGTTTTTCAAGGATGCTTTTCAACTTTCCTTCAGGCAAGACAGAAACATCATAAATATGTACTGCCTCATTTTTCAGATGTGCTTCCACCCACTCCCTTATGTGCTCGTTGGATTGATCCTGCAGATTGTCAATTTCCGGAGTAATTCCTTTGGCACACCATTCGTAGGTATTGGTAAACGTATTGTTCCTGAAATTATACCTGAACACATAGGAGCGGTCTGCCCCTACAAATTTACCTATGGTCTTCAAAGCGTTATTGATAGCAATATCTGCTTTTTCTACAGGTAAATTGATAAAGGACTTGGCCATTTCAACCAAAAGTTGCAGGGTATTATGATGAGCGTGCTGTTCGGTAATGTCTACCATGACCGTTAAAAAATACTTATGCCCCTGACTTTCCATGATTTCAGCCGTAAGCAAGCCCCTTTTCAACGTTTTGTTCCTGGCCCGGATAGAAAGTTCCCTGTTCTTAATGAGCCCTTTTTCTTTCAGTTCTCCTATCATCATATCCATAGCCCCTTCATCCGAATAAATTTTCAGATCCCTTAATGTCTTACCCACAATATCATCACGAGTAAACCCCAGAACCTTAAGAAAGGATTCGTTTACATCCATAATCTGACCGTCGGGATAAGAATAAAGAGCCATCAGTGCCGGGTTGTTGCGGAATAAGCGTTCAAAACGTTCCAAAGCTTCCTGCTCTTTTGTCATGTCTTTGATCACCCCGAATATACATTCAATCCCGTCCCATGTTCCCAAAGAGAGACGTGTTTCTACCGGGATCAGAGATCCGTCCTTCTTCTGAATGGGGATGTTAACCGAATCCCTTTTCTTTGACATTACAAGGGGTATCAGTTCTGTTATCTCTTTCCTTCTCTCAACCGGATGCATTTCAACCAAGTCCATCCCTTTAATATCCTCCTCGGTGTAGCCTGTTACTGCAATAAATGTTTTGTTGGCTTGCAGTATTTTCCCGCTTTTTGAAACTATGAGCACCATGTGTTGAAGCGAATGGAAGAAAGTCCTGATATTCAACTCGCTGGCTTTCAGGTGTTCTTCCATTTGAGTACGGGAAGTAATATCCCTGGCGGCAGCATAAATCAAATCTCCTTTAGGTTTGGAACGCCATTCAATAATCCGGTAACTGCCATCCTTGCATCGGTAACGGTTGATGAAATTCAACACTTCAGTCTCTTTTCTCAGTTCCCCTACAGCCTTAAGAGTTGCTTTAATGTCATCGGGATGGATGAACTCGAAAAATTTATGTCCCAGCAATTCTTCCTGTGTATATCCCAGAAGAATCTCCCACTGCTTGTTCATTTTTAGCAATTTTCCATCCATTGACGCAATACACAATAAATCCAGATTCACGGAAAAAAAGCTTTCCAATTCCTCTTCACGCTTACGTTGTGCAGAAACATCAATAAAGATGGTTGTAAAATAACCCTTGGCATGCGAATACGCTTGTCCCTGGTACCACTTACCCAATAATTCGGAATATTGTTCAAACACTGTGCTTTCACCTGTTATAGCCACATTCCCGTAAAACTCAATCCAGTCAAAATCCGAATTCTCAAATCCCGGTATAACATCGCATATCCTCTTACCGGTAATGTCCGCCGCTTTCAGTCCGGTCATTTCTTCAAAGGCCTTGTTCACTTCCAGAAATATATAATCCACAGGCTTGCCGTTATCGTCCAGAATGATCTTGTGGTGTGCAAATGCAAAAGGAGATACCTTCAACAGTGTGTTAGAAAGGCTGTTTTCCATAATTTTTGAATTTTAGCCTTAGTAAAGATACGTAAAATCCGGGAAAATGAACACCAATTCCCGAAGCCGTTGTGTCAGGATTCGCTCTATAAGATTTTCAAAGCTATGGCCGCACACGCCAGGGCATCGTCCAACGCATTGTGATGGTTAGTCAGCATATGACCGCAGGCGGCAGCTACCGTAGGGAGTCTGTGATTGGGCAAAGACCGGCCAAAATATTTCCTTGAGGCTCTTAAAGTGCAATGGAATTCGTAATCCGGATAATCCATCCTGTAAGTCTGAAAAGCCGCTTTAAGACAACCCTGATCAAACAGGGCATTGTGCGCTACCAGGGGTAAAGCCTGAATATAAGGTTCGATTTCTTCCCATACACGGGAAAAAACTTCCGCGTATTGTGTATCTATGGAGCTTAATCCGTGTACCAATGTATTACGGTACAAATAGTATTCAGGTTCCGGCCTGATAAGTCTGTAAATGGTGTGTTCCGGCAAACCGTGCCTGACTATTACAATACCTACACTGCAGACACTGGAAGGCTGTTCGTTGGCCGTTTCAAAATCAATGGCTGCAAAATTGTTCATCATTCAAAATCGCGGACAATTCGTTCATTGGGAGTGATGCCGTTTTCATTGAAAGATTCAATGGTGAAATAATAATCCAGGCCGGCATTCAGACTATTGATAGTGAGGGTTGTATTTTCATAAACCGTATAGGTCAAATACAATTTCTCATCATCTGTTCCGTAACAGATATTGTACCCGATGGCGTTATCCGCTTTTGACCACGAAAGTGTCACGCTTCTCTTGTCTGAGGAATCCCTTTCGGCCCTGAAACAATCAATTTTACCGGGCAGCTTCCCGGAACCTTTGCCGAAAGCCCTGAACCCGCTTATTGCAAAATGGCCTCCGGGGACTTCAATATTGTTTACTTTCAGGTACCTGCATAGCACTTTATCCTCCAGAGGAATGTAAACATGTGAATTGTCTGTATCATTTCCGGATCTGTCTGCCAACATTTCCCAATTGATGCCATCTAGTGAATATTCCACAGTAAAACGGTGATGCAGGCCTTTTTTCCTTCCTCTTATGGTTGTGTTGTGTTCTGCAAAATTTATCTGGAGGGCATATACCTCATAAAAGGTTTCCATATCAACCATGGCATATTCGTTTTGGTCCCCGCTTTCTGCCGCCCAGTATGTACGAATGTCTTCATCGGTCATATTGGATGCAGGAAACGAATCCAATGCAGATGAAACAGCAATTTTCTTATTATAGGTAAGCAACATCCAACCGGGAAAGATATCTTCAAAACTGTTTACTTTTTGTTGCGGAACGATCTTAGGATAATCACCGAATTTTGTGATTGAATAATACGTTCCGTCTTCATCCAGAAAAACCGGGAACAATCCCAGGCGGCGCTCAAACATGTGTTTTTGTGAAATGGTTATAGTTCCAATTTGCCAGAAATTGCCGTATTCATCCGCAAAAGAACTTCCGTGCCCGGCACCGGCAGCGAATCCTTCCGGCTTATACATGGCCGGGTTGTGCTTCTGCAACACAAAAGGCCCCAAGGGATCTCCTGCAATGTAAACTGCATCTGCATAGCTCTTGTATTCGGTGCCCGGTCCGGCATATTGGAGGTAATAATTCCCGTTATGTTTTGTAACCCAAGCTCCCTCAATCCAGGGCCTAATATCTACCAGGGTGTTGTAATCACCGGGCACTTCCCATCCGTATTCCAAAGGATTCGCATGAACCAATTCTTTAATTTCACCTGCAAAAGCGAACCCGTTGCCGTAATCAACCTCTACTCCATAAAGAGGTCTTTGGTCGGAGCACCCCCAATATAAGTACAACTTTTGGTCATCATCCATAAAAAAGGCAGGATCCCACACAGGTATTTCCAATTCTTCAACGGCAACAGACCATTTGCCTGATAACGGATCCGCACTTTTATATACAGTGCTTTTTTCGTTGGATGAGGCCAGGAAAAACAACGTATCGCCAATGGCAACAGCCGTGGGCGCATACTCTTCGGTAGGAATCTGATTCGTTTCAATAAAACGCCACTGTTTAAGATCATCTGAGCACCAATAACCTCCTGATTTTGATGCAAAAAGATAGTATGTATCCTTAAAACGGACCATTGACGGATCAGCAGCCTCGCGACGTGAAGGCTCATCCAAAGCAAACCGGTAACCAAGATCCAAAGGATTACAGTATGTGTTAAAAGACAACCTTGTTGAGCAACCAACAGTCCCCAACAACAGGATCACAAAGACAAATAAACGCATATCAGAGTATCTGTTTCCTGATTAAAACAGGGATCTGATCTTTGACCATCCTTCTTTAAATGAATCTGAGGCTTCTGAAAAAGCATCCCTGACTTCATCCCACTTATCATCGGCTGCATTTACCAGGTCTTTGTATCTCGTCTTTAGATCTTTCCTCATTGCCTCCAGTTCCTCAATTGACTCACGATACTTTTCTTTCATGTCTTCTTTCACTGATTCCTTTTCAGCTTTCAGTTCATTGATCTTAGCGGAAATTTCGTCAATCCGCTGATTGGCTCTTGCCTTAAATTCTTCCTTGTTCATGACTTTATTCTTTTTATTTGCATTTGATTGTTTCAAAATACCGGCCAAAACCCTCCACTGCTTCATCCGGAACGGCATCTTTCAAAAAATCGACACCGTTCTTCAGCGTCTTGAATAGATTCACATTGTCTTCATAAGTCAGGGTTCTGAAGCCGTTTCCTTCTGAAAGCATTTCGGACATAGGAACATACAAACTTTGGTCATTGCAGGAAAAGTCAATCTTTTTCAGATCGATCATCTGTCTTACCGGGTTTAATTCAGTTCTGTAATAGATCACTTTGTTGCTTATATCATAGACTATGCTCCATTTTGTACCTCCCGGCTGGGCAACGCTTTCAAGAATGCTGTACGAATAGTCAATCCTGTCCTCGCTTCCCCGGTATGCTTCTATCATCGATACTGCAGTCACGAAACGTCCTGAAGAATTTTCAGTCCAGTCATTGTATTGCTTACCTTCCTTTTTATCCTTACTGCTTTTGTATTCCAGCGAATTTTCATAGATACAGTTCGCCAACACCGAATAAGGCAATTGCTCTCCGCGGTGTACCACCATCTTTCCATCCAGGTATTCTATGGTAGCCACATCTCCCGATGCATCCGACACCAGAAAGTGTAAAAATGAAGTTGGCATATACGTGATCCTTACCAGGGAATCGCTGTCTATCACATCCTTAACGCTTGCCGAGTTGTCCAATTGGTATTGCATCCATTGCAGTTCGTTCATGCCGTAACGGTCATCGGCAGCGGGGTATTTGGCCTCTTGCAGCCACATTTGCTCAATAACCAGCCCGGCTTCGTTCATTCCCCCGTAGGGAAATTCCCGTCCTGCCTGGTTGAAAGTAACGCTTCCGTATTTTGAAACCCAGGTCATCGGCTTTTCAGGTGCGGCAATATAAGTTGTTTTTACCATATTCCGGTAATTAATGTGTATATGTCCTTCCCCCACAGGAAAGTCCAGATTCCTTCCGAATGAGATCTTACCGTCCGGACCTTTCAAGACAAAAGTAGTACAGCAAAAACCCGCTTCTCCAATAAACAGGGCAATAAAAGTTAACAGGATCAGTTTTGTTTTCATTTATTCTGGTGATAATTATGGATTTAAAAAAGTAAATGCAATCTCACGGTAATCATTTCTTTCGTACAACAACCCAATCCCCTTCCCGGGGATAAAAGTCATGGAGGAATAGGCCGAGTTTCCCGCGTGCACGGTGCTTCCCTCTCCCCACGTCTTGCCACCGTCCGTGCTAATCCGCAACGTCAGGTTTCTTCGCTGATCCGGGTAATTCGGGTTGGAGAAAAACAGCACTTTTCCCTCCCGTATCAGACTCGCGTTGCATCCCGGGTCTGCAAGACCCGCCTCGGCATGTGTTACCCACGTCTTTCCTTCATCTGCAGAAAGATGCACGTAACGGTGACCTGCCCCGTTTACCCGGCTGTTGACCATCCAGGTGCCATCGGCAAGTTCAATGATCTTGGATTCATCTCCGGGAATAAGAGGCACTTCCAGCAGAGACCAGCTCCTGCCGTGATCCTCGCTCCGGAAAAGATGCAGGCCCTTTTGGAGGTTAACCAGTGTGTGGACCAGTTTTCCGCTTTGTGTTTGCATGCCTCTTCCAGATGTAATGAACTTAAAATCACCGTGCCAGTCCGGCTTTGTAATCTGATCCGTTATATCTTCCGGTGTGCTCCAGGTCTTGCCGTTATCGGTACTTTTTGTGACCCTCAGGTAATAGACCCCTTTTTCCTGATCATGATCCATATAATTGAAAAACAGAAAGAGAGTGCCTGTCACCAGGTCAGTTATCAGGGAAGGATCCGAAGCTGACCGGCCTTCAGGGTAATCCACGATAGTACGTATTTCCGACCAGTTTTCCCCATTATCCGGGCTGGTACGCATAACAATATTGATATCCCTGTTGCCATTTAAGTCTGCACACGTGGGCACCCGCTGGTCACATACGGCTATCAGATCTCCGTCACGTGACGTCACCAGGGCCGGAATCCTGTAACACGCAATATTCTTTTCCTTCCCTGGAGCGAACAACACCTGTGTTTGCCGGAGGTTGTCACATCCTGCAAGGCACATTAGAAAAACAATCAGTAAAGATTTCACAGAAGCTAAAATAAGAAAAATTCGCTACTCATATCTTTGTTTTCTATCTGGAAGGTTGAATGGCCTATGCCAAATGTATCTGAAAGCTCTTTTTGCAATTGACTAATAAACTGATCTGAAGCGCCCTGCGGCATAACCAGGTGTACGGTGAGAGCTACCTGTGTGGTACTCATAGCCCATATGTGCAGGTCATGTATGCTGGTTACACCCTGCTTATTCAACAGGAACTCCCTGACTTTGGCGATTTTTATGTGTTTTGGAACAGCATCCAGGGCCAGGTCTACAGATTCCGAGAACAGGCGCCAGGTTCCCCACAGGATAACGGCTATGATCAGAAAACTTATGGCCGGATCTATCCATGTTTTACCTGTAAGAGTGATGAGCAACCCGGCAATGACCACACCCAAAGAAACACCGGCATCGGCAGCCATATGCAAAAAAGCGCCTTTGATATTCAGATCGGTCTTTTGCCCTTTGTAAAAAAGCATTGCCGTAAACGCATTGATTACTATTCCAATTCCTGCTACTATCATAACTTGTGAGCCGGCTACCGGTTGCGGATCTTTCAGTTTTCTGAAGGCATCCCATGCAATGAAAGCAACGGCACCAAAGAGTAGCAGGGCATTTAAAATAGATACTAAAATGGTAGTCTTGCGCAGTCCGTATGTATATTTTCCCTTGGGTTTTATAGTCGCCATCCAGGCTGCCGCCCAGGCAAAAACCAGCCCCAGCACATCCCCGGCGTTGTGTCCGGCATCCGCCAGCAGGGCCGAGGAATTGGCAATGAAGCCATAAATGACCTCAACAGCCACAAAAATGACGTTCAGAGCTATGCCTATGGCAAAGCTTTTTGAATGGTCAACCTGGATGTTGTGACCGTGAGCGTGATTATGTTTGTGGTTATTTTTGTGTTGATGGCCTTCTTCAAGGGCTTTCTTGTCCATTATATTTTATGTTATAAGTTCAAGTTTTGTGCGATTCTTCGGGAAAGATCTTCAATATCTTCAACCCGGGCCAATTGACTGATCCAGTTTTGAGGAATATTTTCAAATCCGTAATACAATCCGGCCAAACCTCCGGTTACTGCCGCAGTTGTGTCTGTATCACTTCCAAGGTTAACGGCTTTTAACACGGCCTCTTTATATGTATTCGTGGTTAAAAAGCACCAGAGGCTTGCTTCCAGGGTGTGCAATACGTATCCGGTACTTTCAATTTTCTCTTCCGCGACTTCATGGATATTACCTTTTAAAAGTCTATCAAATACAGAGATTTTAACGGGATCGATCCCCAGTTCTTCTATATAATCCGGCATTTTTTTCTGTAAAATTTCATAAGCCTCCATACGGTCAACGCCTTGGTATAGAAGCAAGGCATATTCCAGGTAATAAAAACAGGCAAAAACGGAACGGATATGGGCGTGAGTGATGGATGACACCTGTTTTGTGAGCCGGAAACGTTCACCCACCGGTTTGTCGTAGATCACAAACAACAAAGGGGCAATTCTCATGAGTGAACCGTTCCCGTTGGCATCACTGGATGTACCTCCGGCCCGTTGCGGTTCTATGCCTTGTGAAAGGCGGTTGATCGCTTTGCAAGTGGCCGCACCAATGTCAAAAACGACGCCTGTTGCAGTCCAGAAATTTTCCCGGCTCCATTTTACAAAATTCTGAGCAACTGCATTCAAGTCAAACCCTTTTGCAACAGACTCGGCAAGACAAAACGTCAGGGAACTGTCATCGGACCAGGTTCCGGACGGTAATTTGTAAGTACCATATCCCGTCATATCCGTGACAGGATCCAGTTTTCTTTGGCTGCGGGAAGAAAATTCCACAGGTACTCCCAAAGCATCTCCTGTGGCTACTCCAAATAGAACGGAACGGATAGCGTCATTACTTTTTTGAATTCTCCTCGTTTGCTTCCTGTTCCTGGATGTTTTTGGTAATACGTTCGGTAAGGCCCTCATTTCTTTTGATGGTGGATTTTAAGGTTTCCGTTTCTTTAGGATCCTTGCAACTTTTCAGTTGTTCTTTCAAATCTGCCTGCTTTGTTGCCAGTTCCGTTAAGAAATCCTTTTTGGTTTGTAATTTTTCAGATTTGATGGCTTCATCAAAGATCAGATCTTCGGGTAACTTTTCTTTGGTTTCTTCTTTTTTTACAACCTGCCTGGGAATGAACTCTTTTTCATCTACACGTCTCTGGTTCATAAATGTGGGAGATACGATCTCTATCTTTTTCTCATGGAGTTTGTCCATCACATAAGCATTCAACAAGGAACTGGTGCTGAAAAACTTACTGCTGTCATCCAAAAATCCGTGAATCTTATAAGTAACTGAGAAATCCCCCAGACCCGTAATGTAAACGTATGGGTCCTTCAACCCGGTACTTAAAGCAGCTTCCCTCAGGGCTTCTTCAATTTTATCCCTGGAAATATCATATCCCAACGATACAGAAGTGGAAATGACAGTGTTCGTTTTACGCGTAAGTTTAACCGGGTTGTTGGCTATGTAAATATTCGGGATGGTGATGAAATTACTGTCCTCCAATTGAATCTCTGTGTGGAATATGCTTTTTTTAATTACCCGACCGTGAAGGTCATTGATCTTGATAAGATCCCCGTTCCTGAAACGTTTCATGGAATTGTTCATGATACCGGCAATCAAATTGCCCAACACAGTGGTTGAACTCAGGGCAATGGCTGCACTGATTATTATACCCAGAAAACTCAGAATCTGTCCTTTGAGCGTTTTATCAATGGGCAGTGCCAGAACAAACCCCAGGATTCCAACAAGAATTATCAAAAAAGCGATGGCTCCTTTGGTAATATTTCCGTTTGATGCCGTAGATTTCGATCTCTTGAAGATCCACGCATTCAGTACAAGTAATACAATTAAGACCAACAACACCATGGTCGGTTCGATCATGGATTTTAAAATCTTAATGATTGTTTCCATTATTTATAGTCTTTAAGGGGTGCAACGCACACATTGTTCTTTTGGCTCATAACCAGCATGTTAAGTAAAACCACCCCCCTGGGGGTCGAAATTCGCAATCCGTTGAATTTCAACCAAAAGAACAATGTGTGCGTTGCACAAATTTAGCGATTTTTCTCTTACCCGCTAACACTCCTGGACTTCAATTCCTTCTCTATGTCTTCCAACTTCAGATCCTTTAATTTGAGCAGTATCAGGTAATGGTAAAGCAGGTCTGCGGCTTCGTACACAAATCGTTCCCGGTTATCGGCAATCGCTTCTATTACAAGTTCGACGGCTTCCTCCCCTACTTTTTGGGCAACCTTGTTTACCCCTTTTCTGAATAATGCATTGGTGTAGGACCCGGACGTATCTTCATTGATTCTTTGTTCAATAACCGATTGCAACCGGTATACGAATCCTTTGGCGGTTTCTTCCCCAAAACAGGAAGTACTACCGGTATGACATACCGGGCCGGCCGGAAACACCTTGATCAATAAGGTATCACTGTCACAATCCTCCCTGATAGCGGCAACCTGAAGAAAGTTGCCTGATACTTCTCCTTTTGTCCACAGGCGCTGCTTGCTTCTGCTGAAGAAAGTCACCCTTTTTTCTGTCAATGTTTTATTATAGGCTTCAAGGTTCATGTAACCGAGCATCAAAACCTGCAGCGTGTTGACATCCTGAATAATTACCGGGACCAAACCGTCCCCTTTTGCAAAATCAATCATCTTACTTGAATATTGTTGGTTTTTAAATAACTTTTTAATGCAGGGATGGATACCTCCCCGTAATGGAAAATGCTTGCGGCCAGCCCTGCCGTAGCCTGGGTCAGGGAAAAGAGATCCCTGAAATGGTTCACGGTTCCCGCACCGCCTGATGCAATGACAGGAATGTTTACCGAGTCCGCTACCCGGCCGGTTATATCCAGTGCGAACCCGTTTTTGGTTCCGTCGTGATCCATGGATGTGAGCAATATCTCACCGGCCCCCAAGGATTCAGCCTGTTTGACCCAATCTGTTGTTTTTAAGGGAACAGACGTTCTCCCTCCGTGAATAAATACCTTCCAGCTGCCGGATTCACACTTTGTATCTACGGCCAAAACCACACACTGACTCCCGAATTCCCGGGCAATTTCGCTGATCAGTTCCGGTCTGAGAACAGCAGAAGTGTTGATACTTATTTTATCGGCCCCCGCAAACAACAGATCACTGACATCGCTCAAGGAAGCAATCCCCCCTCCCACCGTAAAAGGTATGGAAATGCGGGCAGCTATCCTTTTCACCAGTTCAACGCGCGTTTTCCGATTTTCAGAAGATGCCGTAATATCTAGGAAAACAAGCTCATCAGCTCCCTGTTCCATGTATTTTTCCGCTAATTCCACGGCATCTCCGGCATCTTTTATGTCTACAAAATTGACCCCTTTGACGGTGCGTCCGTCTTTGATGTCCAAACAGGGAATGATTCTATTCTTTAACATATTTTTTCCAATTCTTGCAATTTGATTTTCCCTTCATACAAGGCTTTGCCAATAATAGCGCCTTCACAACCGATTTCTTTTAGCCGCAACAAGTCATCCATGGATGAAACACCACCGCTTGCGATAAGCATAACACCGGTTTTGGCCAATATCTCCCTGTACAACGTATAAGAAGGGCCTTCCAGCATGCCGTCTTTGTCAATATCGGTACATATTACGTAATGAACCCCCTTATTTTCGTAACA
>Ga0265294_10005351_pt1 | contig 15678 bp, 20 predicted proteins | sample MunlanPumphouse3_FD_192504 | JGI IMG/M metagenome (GOLD analysis project Ga0265294, IMG submission 192504) | Groundwater microbial communities from a municipal landfill in Southern Ontario, Canada - Pumphouse #3 | ecosystem: Environmental > Aquatic > Deep subsurface > Groundwater | place...
CATGGGAAGACAAATGTCTACTCCATGGATGTGGAATTTAAGAATAATTAAGTAAATAAAGAACAGAACGAAAGTTCTGTTTTTTTTGCTTTCAAAATTTTTTTCCTTTTTTCGTAATTAAAAAAATACTTAATAAAAAATAATAGAAAATTTTTAAAATATGATATAATCAGAAAGATGATTAAAGAAAAGAAAAAGAGCTTTAATAAAAAAGAAATTTTTAGAGCAATAAAATATTTATTATTTGCTTGTTCAGCAGGTGCTGTACAAGTAATTAGTTTTACGATTTTAAATGAGGTTGTAAGGTGGTCTTACTGGCCGTCGTACTTAATTGCCTTGACATTGTCGGTAATTTGGAACTTTACATTCAACAGAAAATACACTTTTAAAACAATCTCAAATATTACTATTGCAATGTTAGAAATAACGGCGTACTACTTAGTATTTACTCCATTATCCACTTTGTGGGGAGAGGCACTAGTTGGCATCGGCTGGAATGAATATATCGTTTTATTTTTCACAATGGTAATAAACTTAATAACAGAATATGTTTTCTACCTATTCGTCGTGTACAGACATAGGATAGATAGCGCCCTTGTTTGTAAAGAGAAAGTTACAGAAGGAGTTCTAAAAGAGGAAGATATTTTAACAAAAACTCAAACCGAAGATAAATAAAAAAGATAAGTAGATAAAATTACCGAGAAGAGTTTTTAATTTATAAAAGAATCAAAAAGACCAGAAACTTTTCTGGTCTTTTAATATTTTTAATTATTTAGTTTTTCGTCTTTTGTAACGCCTGGTATATGTATTTTTTTCCCGTTATAGCAGTTTCTAACAAATTCTTCATATGTATATGGTTTATAAGTTGGATCGTATTCTATTATATAAACACCGTCATATTCGCTAGGAACTCCCTTACGAGTCATTTTGTAACGATTATTAACATCTTTTAGCAAAGCTTCAAGAGAAAGATATTCGTGTATTCCACGGTGATGTTCATTAGGGCTTGTTTCCCAAACAAATTCGAACCAATACCACCTTCTTTTTAACTGATATACTAAAAAGGTATGCCCAGGTCCTCGGCGATTATTTCTAACATAGTTTATAAACAAAGTTTTATTTGGGATTTTATATTCATCGAAGAATTTTTTCTCAAAATGGACCATGTCATAACATAATCCGTATCTTTTAAACAACAGCTCATCAGGAGAGGACATATGATACTCATTTGCTAATTTTTCTCTAAAATCAGACTCTGTTCCACGGTACGCCTTTCCGGACTTGTCTAAAAACCCCCAGTGAAAGTTATCACTAAGAAAGCTTAATAGTTGTTCTGGGGTTTTTATTTTAAATTCAGAAAATTTCATATTTTGTCTCTTGTTTAATTTTTAAGTGGTTTCATTGTTGGGAAAAGAATAACATCACGAATTGAATAAGAGTTGGTTAATAACATTACAAGTCTATCAATGCCTATCCCAAGACCTCCCGTAGGGGGTAATCCATACTCCAAAGCTCTAACAAAATCGGCGTCAAACATTTGCGCTTCATCGTCGCCTTTTTCACGCTCGGCAACTTGTTGCATAAACCTTTCCTTTTGATCAATAGGATCGTTTAATTCTGAGAAAGCATTTGCTATTTCTCTAGATGTTATAAACAGCTCGAATCTTTCTGTTAGTCTTGTATCTGCCGTTTTTCTTTTTGCAAGAGGAGAAACTTCAACGGGATAATCGGTTATAAATGTTGGCTGGATTAAATTTTCTTCAACATAGCGGTCAAACACCTCATATAATGATTGTCCCCATGTTAGTCCTTTTTCTAAATCAATACCTTTTTTAGCACAATCCTTAATTGATTCTTCAAGAGGTTTAGCAAAGTCAATTCCTACATATTCCTTTACGGCATCTATCATTGGAAGACGTCTCCAGGGACTAGCAAGATTGATCTCTGTTCCTTGGTAAGTAATTGTTGTAGAACCGCAAGCCTTTATAGCTACGAACTGGAACATCTTTTCGGTTATATCCATCATGTCATTATAATCAGCATATGCTTCGTATAATTCAATAGTTGTAAATTCAGGATTATGTTTAATATCCATTCCTTCGTTGCGGAAAAGTCTTCCCATTTCGTATACTTTACTAAATCCACCAACAATCAACCTTTTTAAGTATAACTCAGGAGCTATTCTAAGATACATGTCAATATCAAGTGTGTTGTGATGAGTAGTGAAAGGTCTTGCGTTTGCTCCACCAGGAATTGTGTTCAAAATAGGAGTTTCAACTTCTACGAATCCTTTGTCATTAAGGAAACAACGTATAGCTGTTATTATCTTACTTCTAGTTTCAAAGGTTTTCTTTACCTCCGGGTTGGATATTAGATCTACATATCTCATTCTATATCTTAAATCAGTATCTTTTAATCCATGAAATTTTTCTGGCAAAGGCAATAAAGATTTGCTTAAAAGAGTGATTTTTGTAACGTTAATTGAGATTTCTCCCATATGTGTTCTAAAAACATCTCCCTCAATCCCAAGAATATCTCCAATATCATATTTCTTAAAATCGGCATAACTTTCTTCACCTATATTATCTCTTTTTACATAAATTTGGATTTTATCAGTGTCATCTAAAAGATTAGCAAAAGACGCTTTTCCCATAATTCTTCTGCTTATAATTCTACCAGCAATGGTAACGTGCTTATCTTCAAAAGATTCAAAATTATTTTTGATTTCCTCGGCTACGTTTTGTCTGTTAAATTTTACGATTTCAAAAGGATTCTTGCCAGCCTTTTTTAGTTCTTCTAATTTTTCAACCCTTATTGTTCTAATTTCGTTGTCGTCTAATTCAGTGTTTTGATCTGGTGTTCTTGTGTCTGCCATTCTTATTTACTTCCTTATTTCTTATGTATCTTTATTATTACATATACAAGCAATTATATATATGTAATTTTTTTTTGTCAAGCAAAACCGGATAAATCAATCCGTTTATGGTCAATTTATTACTCTGTAGATTTCGCTATAAAGAACATTTATTGCGTTATTAACAATGTCTTCACTTTTCGCCTCACACATAATTCTAATAACGTCTTCTGTTCCAGACGCTCTTAACACAATTCTGCAATTATCAGACAAACTTTCTTTAAGGGAAACTATTTCTGGTTTTGATATTACAGGCTTATCTCTGGTTTTAATGTTAACCGTTTTTTGCGGTAGCAAGGAAATATCGTTTAACTCTGACAAGGAAGATTTTTCCTGTTTTACTATACTTGCTATTGTTATTGCTGTCAAAACCCCATCTCCACTAGTGCTTTTATTTAAAAGAATTATATGTCCTGCTTTTTCTCCACCAATATTTGATCCGCTTTTTAACATTTCTTCTAGGACATATTTGTCTCCTACATCGGAACGTAAAAATATTTTCCCAGTTTTCTTTAACTCTTCTTCAATAGCCGAGTTTGTTTGAGTTGTTCCCACTATTATTTTGTCACTATTCTTTAAATACTTAGCTAGAATATAAACAATGCTATCTCCGTCTATAATATTACCCTTTTCATCCACAGCAATAACTCTATCCGCATCTCCATCAAAAGCAAAACCCATGTCTAATTCTTTATTTTTCATAAACAATACCAAGTGGTCTATATTTAGACAACCACAGTTATAATTTATCTTTTTACCGTTTCTAGAAGGCCCTGTACAAAAAACTTCTGAACCAAGTTTTTTGAAAACTTTTGGAGCAATCTTACGTACGGCCCCATTACTACAATCCAACGCAATTCTTAATCCGCTTAAATCAGCCTCTTTTTCTAGGAAAGATAAGTATTTTTTTAAAATATTATCTTTTTTAAAGTACTTTCCGTCAAATAAGTCAGGTTTTTTGACAAAAAAGATGTTCTAGTTGTATTTCTTTCTCATTGGAGAGTTTGTGGCCGTTACTATCGAAAAGCTTTAACCCATTATACTCGGCGGGATTGTGTGAGGCGCTTATAACTAATCCGAAATCGAAATCCAGGTTTCTTGTTAAATAAGAGATAGAGGGAGTTGATGTTATACCGCAATTAACCACCGTACCTCCCCCCGCCAGAACCCCTGATACAAAAGCATATAAAAAAGTTTCGCCCGAATATCGTGTATCTCTACCAACAACTATTTTCGGGCGGTATATTTTCTCAGTTAAAGCAACTCCAAGGGAATATGCTATTTTAGGAGTTAGTTTTTTTCCAATAATCCCACGAATTCCGTCCGTTCCAAAATATTTTTTCATAAACAACCTCATTTTAAGTATTTATCGCTTCTATTTTTCTTTTCAATTGCCGTTGCTCTTCCAATAACAAAGCTTTCATCAGAGACATTTTCCGTTACCGTTGTTCCTGCACAAATATAGACCTTTTCTCCAATCGTTAAAGGAGCTATAAGATTGCAATTACTACCAATAAAAGAATTGTCTCCTACTTTTGTATGTTGTTTTATTTTTCCGTTATAATTTACGAAAATGGATCCGCAACCAATGTTGCAGTTTTTATCAATGCTCGCATCTCAAACATATGCTAAATGAGAAACTTTTGAAAAATATCCAATTGTTGCATTTTTTATTTCTACAAAATCTCCTATTCTACAACCATTACCTATATATGAGTGCGGTCTCAAGTATGAATTAGGCCCCACCTGGCATCTTTTTCCGACTTGACTATCTTTTAAAACACTAGCAGTTACATCTGTATCGCAACCTATATCGCAATTGGTTATAATGTTGTTTGGGAACAGTGTACAGTTTTTATGTATGTAAATTTTTCCATAAAGATTGTTGTTTGGGTGAATCACGACGCAAGGCTCAATTATAACGGAGTTGTCGATATGGGTGGTTTTGTAATTTAAAATAGTCACGCCTAATTTTCTCAGTTTAAGAAACTGATTTTTCTCCATTTTTCCTCCCTAAAACAAAACAAATTCTCATTATTATTTATGAAGAGTTCTTTTCTTTTGTGAAGTTTTTAACAAAAACACAACATTAGAAATAAAATAGAGAAAGGGAGAAGATAATTTTTCGCCCTATTTTTAAAGGAGGCAAAATGTCTTGTTTTTTATTACGAAATAGTCATATTAACTGTAACGGGGGCAATTATTCAGGTTGCTACGTAACAGCGTCTTCCGTAGTTCGTCCTGAACTATTAACCGTTGTGCCAGCAATTTGTTGTACCAGGGAAGATAATCAAACAGCAATAGCAACTACTGTCGATATTCCTCTAACTGCGGCGCCTTTTGTTGGAGTCAATTTTAGTTTTACTCCAACATCTACAGATGTTGTCATAAATAAAGTTGGAGTATTTCAAATTATTTATAGCACAACAGCTAGTTCGGCTGTTGGAGGAATTGTATCAATTGGATTGAGGAAGGATGGTGTATCCATACCTACTACTGTTCAAGGATCCACGATTGGAGACGCGGAACAAACAAATCTTACCGGAAATTATATTTTAGAAGTAGATACTGTCCCAACAATAATAACTTTATATAATTCAGGAGTAAATCCAACAATATACGATAATCTTGTTTTAAGTATATTTAAAATTACTCAATAATATTTAGATGAAGCCTCACTAAAGTGGGGCTTTTTAAATTAAATTATTAAAAGTCTTGATTATTGACAACTCTAACTTTTAACTGTATAATTAGTAGTTATTAAGGAATTGAAATGAAGAAAATTTTAGAGGGCATATATACAGAATGTAATAATTTATTAGAAGACGTATCAGTTTTACAAGAGAGTGCTGATAGGTATTTTGATTTTGCCTATTTAATTAAAGATAATCATGTTCAGAAAAGAGTTGTTGAGGACTTTAAAAAAGATACAGATATCTGGGAAAAGGATTATACCAATTTAGTAGCAAAGGGTTATTGCTCGATAAGTGATTATGATGGTTTTTTTGCAAAAGGGAAAAGATTGCAGCAAATAATTTCGGAGGCCTTTAATAGTGAGTATATAAAAATAAAAGAGCAGTCACATAGCTATGCAAACAAGTTATCGAAAGGAATTATTTATGTTAAAGATACAATTGATGAATTTCTAGATCAAATTAATAAATACAACAAAAGTTGTGAGACTGAACTGCTTGCTTCATGTAAACAAAAGCTTTTAAATCTAACAAGGAAGGTTAAAGCGGTCGAGAATGAGCTTATCTTAGTCGATAAAAGCTTGGAAGCGAAACTTGAATATTCACTGTTTTTAAACGAGATAGAAGATGATTTTAATAATAAATGCAGCAATTTAAAAAGTTTATTTTTAAAAGGCTCTGTAAAAGATATTATAGATAGATTACAAGAGCAGTTTATTAAATCCGAGAGCCTCTTTGATAAGTTTTACAAAAAAATCAGTCAGATAATTTTAGATAGCCAAGACATACGGAGAGAAAAACAAAAGTGTCTTGAACTTAAAGATGTTCTTAAAGATAGTCCAGCTACGGTAGGATTACTGTTACAGAATAAGAAGAATGTTCTAAGAAGTTTTATTGAGCGGGATTGCAGTGCCTTAATAATAAAAACAAAATTAGAGATAATTCAGAATAGTAGCCTTTTTGAACAGCTTTATGAGAAAGCAGCGAACTATATTTACAAACAATTATCAAAAGAGATTAAGCCAGAACAAGATAAGTCTTTCTTTCAATCTAAACATGCCGAATTAGAGAGCCTTAATGAGCAGTACATAAAAAACATCTCTCCCTTGTATTCATTTTTTCATAAGGGATGGGGAGAAATAGTTGTAGATAAAATAATAGGGTAAGATTGTTAGATAATAGAATTTCGCCTTAAAGAGAGTTTTAATAAACTTTATTTTTATAAAAAAGAGTGGAAGAACTCCACTCGAATAAAATATAAATCAATCCTAAGATTGATTTTTTTATTTTGAATAACTGTCAAGTATTAAGTTTATTTGACGCATATATTCGTCTTTTGTAGAAATATCACCTACAAAGTAAGCTCTTTTTACTTGTTTAATTTGCTGTGATATTTTTTCTATATCAAAAGGTAGATTTCTTGTTATTTCTTCATTTGCATGCTTTCTCATATTTTTAATAGAGGAAGAACAAGCTATTGCGACAAAAATTGGAGTGAAGAATCCGCCAAATGCAAAATGAAAAAATAAAATTCCGTAAAGTCTTCCTTTGTATAATGTAAATTTAGTATTTTCAAACTTGCTTATTTTTAAGTATAGACCACCCATTATTAAATTAATAACAATTGCTGTAACTAAATAGATAATAACAATATTAATAAAATTAGTGGCTCCTTGTAAAGAATTTATAGATGTCCAACTACTTAAGAAACCAAGAGCTCCAGTATAACTTTTTTCAAGATTCGAAACTAAAAAAGTAAGTAACACTATCCAGCATGCTGACGTAGCGAAACTTAAAACTCCGGCTGTAAGCCATATTTTCCATCTTCTTTTATCTATCATTTTAACCCCTTTATTATTTAAAGATTGTTAATATCGAATTAAATAAACAAGTATATACAAAAAAATAGTTTTGTTAAAAACTCAATTCATTGATGAAAGTATACCATATTTTGTGGATAAAAGCAATATTTTTTGCTTAAAAACACAAGCTTAAATAAATCTTGCCGGCAGACCTTTCTCAATGAAATATTTTACAAGTTTTCAAGTAACAAAATTGTTAAACAAAACTAGTTGTTTCTATATTTATACATATGATATCACGAAAAACCTCTTTTTACAAGTAAAAATATTGCATAAATATAGATTTTTATTAATATTATTCTTTTTAAGTTTTAATAACTATATTACTCGGTATATTTTTTTGTTTAAATTAATAAAAATATATGGAGGCTTAATATGGAAAATGTAATAAAAATAGTGAGTAAAGAAGGTAGGATTAATCAGAAATTTATAGACCACAAATTATGCTTAGACAACCGAAAGAAGCTTAGTTTAACTGGTGTTGAAAAAGTGATCAGTGCAAATGAAAATCAGGTAATTGCTAAAACTGGCAACTCAAAACTTTATATCCATGGTAAAAATTTAGAGGTTTCGAAGCTTGATATTGACTCGGGTATCCTTGATTTAATAGGAGAAGTTTTTTCAATGAAATACAGTGGAAGTTCCAGCCCAAAAGGATTTTTTAGAAGGTTGTTTGGATAATGTTAGACACATTATCTCAGCCTATAACTTTTTTTTTGGCTTTTTTTACTAGGTCTAGCCGGTGGAGGTTTTTTTGGAATATTAAATTTTTTTAAAAGAATATTGTCGCATTTTATTTTTTGTTTAAGTTTTGATGTAATAGGGTGCTTGGCTAATGGTATTTTGTTTATTTATGGAATAACTGTTTTTAACAGCGGTAGTTTAAGATTGTTTTTAATAATAGCCTACCTTTTTGGGGTAATAATTGAAAGAAAAACTGCAGGAATTTTGTTTGCAAAACTTTTAGATAGTGTGTATAATAATGTTGCTAAGTTTTGGAAGGGGAGACCTAAAACAAAACTGGGCAAGATTGTTTTTAAATAGGATATAGGAAAATGACTGACAAAAGAAAAACTGAAAAAATATTATGGATTGTTACAATCTCTTTTTTGATTGTATTTTTTATCATATCAGTAGTTCAACTTTTCTTTCTTTTTGGGTTAAAGAAAAAGCAAAACGATTTAGAATCCCAGATTGAAGCAGACCTTTCATACATAGAAGAAAAGCAAAGAGAAATAGAAGAGTTAAGCTCAGACGAGTTTTTGGAACAGTGGGCTTTGGAACACGGATACGAATTACAAGATTAATTCTATTAATTTATCAACTTAAACGAAGATACAAATTATAAAAACAATAAATAGAAAATCAAAAGCTCCAATTGAAGACGTTTATCAACTGTAGAAAGCTACAAAAAAACGGGATAAATATCCCGTATTTTGTTGTTTTATGTCATATGAGGCAACTAAAAAATTGCTACTAAGTATGTAGTTTTTAGTATAGTTCTCTTTATACACAGTATGTATTTATTTTTTTTAAGCTTGTTCTGCTTTTGCTTTCTCGAATTCTGAAAGAACGATTTTGTTTAATTCTTCCCTAGTTTCGGTGTTTAGAGGATGAGCAACGTCTTTGTATTGCCCGTCAGGTGTTTTTCTACTTGGCATAGAAATAAAATACCCTTGAGTACCTTCTAAAACTTTAATGTCGTGAACAACAAAACATTCATCAATAGTAATTGATGCAACAGCCTTAAGTTTACTGTCGTCCTTTTGAATTAAGCGGATACGAACGTCTGAGATTTTCAATTTCTTGTACCTTCCTTATTGTTTTTTGCATCTCTCAATGCTACCACATTTTACCATTTCTCACTTATTAAAACAACTTTTTTACAATACTTTCATAGATATTTTATATGAGTAACTTTGATTTGAAAAATATAAAACATATTCATTTTATCGGAATCGGTGGAGTTAGCATGAGTGCGTTAGCTTTACTTATGAATAAACTTGGAAAGATAGTGTCCGGTTCAGATAGAAAAAATGGCTACTTTACTAGGATTTTAAAAAAACTGGTGTAAAGATTTTAATAGGAGAAGACTTTTCGGTTATTGAAAATGTTGACTTTGTTGTTTATACAAATGCCGTAGATGCGAAAAATGTCGAACTTTGTAATTATAAACTAAAAAAAATAAAAAGTATGAGTCGAGGAGAGTTTTTAGGAGTGGTCTGCTCTATTTTTAATGAAGTTGTGGCAGTGGCGGGTTCACATGGTAAGACTACAACTACTGCGATGATTGCTCATATTCTTATTCCAACTAGGCAGGCAACTCTACATTTAGGAGGAGAGGATTTAACCTATGGTAATTTTGTGTATAATGGTAAAGATGTTTTTATTACGGAAGCATGTGAGTACAGGAGAAATATTGAGCACATCATTCCTGATACCGGTATTGTGACCAATGTGGAGCTTGATCATACAGATTGCTTTAAAAATTTAGACGACATGAAGAGAACTTTTACGTGCTTTATAAGCAAGGCAAAACGCAATTTAATTTTATGGGAAGACGTAGAAATAGATGTAAATAACAAACAAGCAAATCTTGTAAAGGTTGGATTTGGAGCCTTTGCCGATATAAAGGCGTTTAAAATAAAGGAAACGAAAACGGGGTATGTTTTTCATTTAAGAAATAGAGAAAATTATATAGGGAGATTTATATTAAATGTTTGCGGTGATTATAATTTAAAGAATGTGTTATGTGCTGTAGCGACTTGTTTGCAAATGGGAGTATCTTATCAAGATACTTATAAGGGATTGAAAACTTTTACTGGAGTAAAAAGAAGAAATGAATTTATAGGTAGTGTTAGAAATGTTCCGATTATTTCTGATTATGCACATCATCCTACACAAGTGCTTTCTTCAATAAAAAATATAAAGGCAAAGTATAAAAAAGTATTATGCATATTTCAACCACATACTTATTCTAGAACGAAAGGATTGATGAAAGAATTTTCATCATGTTTTTCAGGAGTTAATGAACTAGTTATATTTAAGACCTATCCAGCACGAGAAAAAAAAGATAATTTAGGCAGTGAAAAGGCCCTCTATAAAAAAGTAAGAGGAGTTAAGGTAAATCATTTGGCTTTAAGTAATAAGATTTTATTTGAAATTCTAGATAGCGATATTGAAAAATTTAAAGCTGTATTAGTTCTTGGCGCTGGAGATATACATGAAATCGCTAAAAAATACGTTAAACAGAGAAAAAGCCTTGACGAATCATGTTCCACAGTGTATAATTACAACGCAAGAAAAAATTAGAGGTGAGCAAAAATGAAAAAGGGCATACATCCAGATTATCATGAAGTTACAGTAGTTTGTGCATGTGGTGAAACTTTTAAAACAGGGTCTACAAAACCTGACAAAGAATTAAAAGTTGAAATTTGTAGCAAATGTCACCCTTTCTATAGTGGAAAGACAAAAGTTGTAGACATTGCTGGAAGAGCAGATAAATTCCGCCAAAAACACAACATTAAAGAAGATAAATAGCTAATATAAAAATAGACCTAGTCAAATACTTTCATTGTATTACTTTAATGACAAGGTCTATTTTTTTGTATTTTAAAAGAGTGAAATTATATGAAAAAAGAACAATTAAGAGAGAAGTTGGCGCAAATACTTATAAACGGTAAAAAAGAAATGTGTGAAGCAAATATTATTTTAAAAGATTTTTTACCCTTTGATGAAGTGTCTAAGAAGCAAGTGAGAAAATTTATAGGAATAGCAAAAAAGCGTTGTAAAAACATTCCTTTACAATATTTACTAAAAACAACATCGTTTTTAGGAGTTGTTATTCGTTGTAACAGGAACGTTCTAATTCCTCGTCCTGAGACTGAATTAATGACAGATACTATTATTAAGAATGAAAAAGAAATCAAGAATGTTTTGGATTTATGTTGTGGCAGCGGCTGTATTGGTTTGGCGATAAAAAAGGCTAAAAACATAGAAGTAGATTTGGCAGATATTAGTAGTAAGGCAATAAAGGAAGTTAAGAGAAACGCTGTAAACAATGATTTAAATGTTAATATAATTAAAAGTGATTTGTTTGATAAAATTTCTTCAAAGTATGATTTAATAGTTAGTAATCCACCATATATAAAAACAGAAGATTTGAAGAACTTGCAGCCAGAAGTAAAAAAAGAGCCAAAAGTAGCATTAAATGGAGGAAAAGAGGGGTACGATTTTTATGTAAAAATAATAAAAGATGCTCCTAAATTTCTAAATATTGGTGGAAAAATATATTTTGAAATAGGCCAGGGACAAGATAAAGAAGTTATTAAGTTACTAAAAAAGGGGTTTAAAGAAATAACGGTTATTAAAGACTATAACAATATAGATAGAATTATTTGTGGTACTTTGATATAAAGAGGGTAATATGGAAGATAAGTTAAAAGCAATAAAAAACAAGTTTGAAGAAATTTCTAAGCAGGTATCTTTGCCGGAGGTTATTTCAGATAATAAAAAATATCGCGAACTTATGAAAGAATATTCAGCCATACAACCTATCTTAGATGAATATAGCGGTTATTTAAAGTTAAAAAAAGACTTTTCTGGATGCCAAAAGCTTTTGTTGGTTGAAGAAGGTTCAGATATGAAAGAAATGATCAAAGACGAAATTAAAGATTTAAAAAAACAAATTGATAAAAGTGAAGAGGATATCAAATTTCTTTTATTGCCAAAAGATGAAAACGATGACAAAAATGTTATTATAGAAATTAGGCCTGGAGCCGGTGGCGAAGAGGCTAGTTTGTTTGCAGGTGTTTTACTTAAAATGTACTTAAAATATAGCGAGAAAAAACGTTGGAAGAGTAGCATTGTCTCAATTAATGAAACTGAACTTGGAGGAATTAAAGAAGTTGTGTTTAAAATTGCCGGCAAGGGAGTATATAGTAATTTAAAATTTGAGAGCGGAGTTCATAGAGTCCAACGCGTTCCTGAAACCGAAAGCCAGGGGAGAATTCATACTAGCACGGCAACTGTCGCTGTCTTACCAGAAAGAGAAGATATTGAGTTAGATATTGAAGATAAGGATAGATATTTACCGCAGTAGCGGTGCGGGTGGGCAACATGTTAATACAACAGATAGTGCGGTACGTATAACTCACTTGCCGACCGGAATAGTTGTTTCATGTCAGAACGAGAGAAGTCAGATTCAGAATAGAGAGTCCGCGATGAGTATCTTAAAAAGTAAACTTTACGATCACTATAAAACGAAAGCAGATAATGCGTATGCTGAAAACAGAAAAGCTCAAGTTGGTAGCGGAGATAGGAGCGAGAGAATTCGTACTTATAATTATCCGCAAGGCAGAATGACAGACCATAGAATTAATTATACGTTATATAATCTACAAAATTTTTTAGACGGGGATTTAGATGATTTAATTGATTCGTTGAGAATGGCTGAAAAAGAATATAAAATGGCCCATGCATAAAGATTGATTTATTAAATAACAATTAAAAGAAATACCAAAAGATAGCAAGAACATATTATTAGTGTATAGTTTGATAAAGTAAATGATAAAATTAAACAGCAAAAATAGTAAAACGAAGGGAAGAATAAATTTTTAATTCCCTTTTTATTTACTTGATATTTGATTTATGTTACAATAACTCCGTGACAAGATTGATTGTCTTCATCTGTTTAAAGAATAGAAAGTGAATTATTTATATTAGAGAGGAACGATGAGTCTGTGTTTGGATTTTGACTAAAACTTGTCGTAGAAAAGTATCTTAACAGACTACACCAAAAACTCGTCAAACATCTGGTTTGTGCTGATGTGGCTCAGTTGGTAGAGCGGTTGATTCGTAATCAACAGGTCGGCGGTTCGATCCCGCCCATCAGCTCCAATACCGTAGGGTGTTTTATTAAAATTTGAGTGTTGAAAACAAATCTTAGTTATGTTATAATTAATTTATGATAAATAAATTAGAAAAATTTTTATTAGAAGGAAAAATCTCAATTATCGAATTGAGAAAAACATCTATATTTAAGGGAAAAATTAAAGAAAAACTTTCTTTTTGTGATCCTAAAAATAATCCTCTAATGACGGATTCTTATTTTCAAGATAAAGAAAGAACGTTAACCGATTTGTCGGAAACTTTTTTAGATGACGAAGAGTTAATTAAAAAATCAGTCCCAACGTTTGCGATAATTACAAGAGATGGGAAAGTTTTTAGAGTTCGAAATGGCTATGAACATTTGAATACTTCTTTATGGCTGTTAATGAATGGAATAGATTTGAGTAATTCTATAAGATTATTTGCTTGGCGGAAAGAAGGAGACTCTTTAAGAGTACCACAGTTTTATGACGGATATGACTTGGCAGACTTTAAAGGAGAAAACCCAGAAAGTATAGAACAGTTAAGAAACGAGTGGAATAAATATCACGATGGTAACGATGGCGGAGACCATATTGTTGAGATTACTTGCCAACAGGTAATAGCGATGCAAAATATCTGCTCGTTTTATGGCACTTCTTTTGAAAAGATAATGAAAACAAATAACAGCTTTGGATTGTGTTTTAGACCTTTTGAATATGGAAATGAAGAAAGTGCAAAGAAAGCGCATTACAATAGATTAATAATACAACAAACACTAGGAGTAAAGATGGATAATTTTACTAGAATACTTAAAAGATAATTGTTATATGATGTTTATCTTTCTTAATTTGTCTTTTTCTTGTTCACTTATAAAATTCCGCGATACAATAAAACATAAAAAGAAACAAGGAAATTGAAATGAAAAAAGAGGAAGATTCCTCTCTTTTTTAATATTATTATTATTTTAAAAATTAGTTTTCTATTCCAAACAAAGCTTCAAAGAAATAAATTATTTTACTTTCTCCATATTTAACAATATAGTCAACCTTGCCAACCACATCATCAACGTTATATGGGCCGTGAACACTGCTGTCTAGACTGTTCCCACGATTGTCTCCCAATACAAAAACTTTTCCTGTAGGGACCGTAAAATACCACTTACCATCGCATTCAGAAAAACAGCTATTCCATTCTTCTGATGATACTAGCCCAGTTGTAGAATTATATATATTATCGTACGTAGTTTCCATGTCATTAATAGATTTTATATATCCCTCTTCAACGATATGAGACTGACTATTTTCAGCATCGGAACGTTCTAATACATATCTACCATAAGTTTCACTTGCTGTGTCTTCATTATAGTATATGCAGACAGAATCTCCTTCCTTTGCAATTACTCTTTTTATAATATATTTATCATCTTCGGTATCTTTTTTAATAACAATAATATCTCCGACATTATAGTCTTCGAATTTATTTATATAGACAGTGTCACTGTTGTTACCACCAGTGCCATTTAGCGTTGGTTGCATGCTTTCCCCGTCAACTGGTGCACTGACGTATACTATATTAAAGCCGATAGCAAGGATAAGAAAAAAGCAGAGGACGATAAATACACTGCCATACAGGTAAGTTTTCCATGCTTTTTTTGGTTTTTTGTAAGTTAGATTTTGTTCTTCCATTATAACTCTTTTATGGTTTAATTGCCTTAATAAATTTATTACAATCTAGTAAGGGAATATGCCCTATTTTGTATATTTAAATTTTAAATCGGAGGTAGTGATTAAAATGCCTCATCCGTAAATATTTCTCGCATACTTTCTTTTGCGGAACCTGACACTTCTGCACTTATATTTTTTCTATAATTATTATATCATTGTAGGATATAATTAGCAAATAAAAGGATATTAAAAATATTGGCAAAAATAAAGATGCTATACATAGCACCTTTATCTTTTTTCGAATTTATAATTATAACAGTATACAGAGAACTCCTCCTTTTCCTTCGTTTACAATTCTACTTAATGTTTTTCTCATCTTCCTTTGGACTTCCTGTGGCATTGAAACTAATTTATTTTGAATTCCTTCATTTACTAAACTATTCAATGACTTTCCAAACATTTTTGTTTCCCATATATCCTGTGGATTTCCTTCAAAATCTTTCAGTAAGTCTTTAACAATTTCTTCGCTCTGTTGCTCACTCCCAACGACTGGACTAAGCTCAGTTTCAATATCTACTTTCATAATGTGTAAACTTGGGGCACTCGCTTTTAATCTAACCTCATATTTGCCACTTTGTTTTACAATGCTTGGTTCTTCAAGGCTCATTTCGGTT
>Ga0265294_10005352_pt1 | contig 15677 bp, 13 predicted proteins | sample MunlanPumphouse3_FD_192504 | JGI IMG/M metagenome (GOLD analysis project Ga0265294, IMG submission 192504) | Groundwater microbial communities from a municipal landfill in Southern Ontario, Canada - Pumphouse #3 | ecosystem: Environmental > Aquatic > Deep subsurface > Groundwater | place...
CAACCTCAATCTTACATTCCTCTTTTATTTCTTCCGCAGTCTGTGTTGCCCTTGTTAATGGACTTGTATATATTCTGGATGGATGAAATTGTTTTATTTCCTGAGCTAATTCTCTCGCCTGCATAATACCTACCTCATTCAGGGGAAAATCACTTCTACCGCGAAAAAGACCTTCTCTATTTCCCCTACATTCTCCATGTCGAACCAGAATTATAACTGTTTTGTTCTTTAGTTTTTCTTTCATTTTTATTTCTACCGCTTATTAATATTTATTTTTGAAACTATTCTAATTGTATAATCCCAATAAATCAAATTTTTTCTTCATTAAAAAATATATTAAAGATTATTTCAAACTATTATTCTTTATTATTCTTTGCCAAAAAAAGATAAATAGCAGAGATAAGAATTATTAAAACTATAATCCATTTTTGTGCTTTATTCTGGAAAAATACCTGTGATGTTCCTATTTCCGGAAGAGGAATTGGATCGATGGGGATACCATTTTTTAATGCTAAATCCCTTACATTTAACAGGTGTATAACCGGAATATTTAACAATTGATATTCAAAAATTAGTCCCCGTTCCGGATTATCAGGAATTTTCGGTCCGTTAATAACTAAGCCATTTGGATAAGTAATTGAAGCAGAGGTATTACCATAATTTACCGAAGCACCACCAATATTAACAAATACCTTTATTGGTTTTTCCCCCGCCGCCTCTTTATATATTTCCATTCTTTTTTGGATATTTTCTGACAAATCCTCTATATCTATAAAATAAGCCTCTGTTTTTTTTGCAATATCCCTTATAATTTCCACTGATTCAGGAAAAAGCATAGACTCAGCCTGATCTTTATTTCCACCCATAGAAACAGCAAGTATTTTATATGGCAACACTTTATTTTCACGAAGAGTTTCAAGCATATCAATAAATGTTAGCTCCGGTATTGTGGCTCCATACTCAGATGCGCCTATCGAATAAATAATCAATGGCGCTAATTCCATTGATTTACATGCTGATAATGTGGCAATTAATAATGCTGGAAATGAACCACTTGACCCTATTGCTACAATATCTCCCGACTGTAATCCGGCTTCATAAAAATATTTAACCATTAAAGCAGCGAAATCGGGATTTGTTGATGTTCTCTTAGCGCTTAAATTACCGAGAGTGGTGGTCAATAATGTATATTCTTCACCAATTAGACCTGTTTTATTTGGATCTAATTTTTCATCAATCACAATCCCTTTTGCTTCTCTTTCTTCCTTTATTACATATAAAGACTCATTCATTACCCTGGCAGCTTCAACCTGTAACTGATAATAAGGCACATGCACTCTTTTTATGGAGTTTTCTACTGCAACAAATCCGATTATAATAATCAAAAATAAAATAATCAAATTTTTTAATTTTATGTTATATTTTATCCATGTTTTCATATTAATCTCCATAAAATGTAATATAAATAAGGAAAATCAAGTGATCTAATAAATATTATCCTAATAATTGTTAATTATCAACTCTTTTACTCGATTATAACTAATTTATTCTTTAATTTAACATAAAAGGGAGGTTGTCTTTAAATTGGCAACCTCCCTTTTATGTCTGCTTAAATAATAGCAAAAGATGCTTAGTCTACTTCTACCACTTCAATCTCTTCAACAGCTCGAGTCAGCCAATCGATCCACCACTCCGGATACATATCTCCTTGTACTCGAACACGGTCAAAGGCATATTTACCCATAAGTTCATCACCTAACTGTAACCATGTTTCATGCCAGTCAACTGCCGTATTGTAAGCAAAATCACTTAACAGTTTAATCGCTATTTCCGGATCAGTTTCATATAATTCAGCTGCTGCCTCTTGTAATGCTGCAGTTTGTTTATAGATTGATTCCATTCTGGGGTCTCTAATCTGGTAAATATCCTGAATTGCCTCATTATATCTGAATCTTGCCATCTGTTGTACATAACTATTTACCCACCACCCGGAATCTCTTCTAAATGTCTCATATCTCGAACCAGTCTGATAGAAATCAGGTAGTTTTTCCATTGACGCCAATAATGGGGTAAGATAGGTAGAATCAACTGCACCATAACCAAACCATACAACACCTTTTATTGGTTCAGGTAACCAGCTTTTTGTTTGAGAAACTTGCAAATAACAGGTTAACGGTATACCAACCGGTCTTTCTCTTCCGGCTATTCGATAATTACCTAAAGGATCTCCCCATGGACCAGCTCCCGGACCTTTGGTAAGATCGAATTCGGTTCCACGGTATACATCACCGGAAATTTTAAAAATATCATGTACTGAAAGCTTGTTATCCGGTTTAACAAATAGTGGATAATGTGTCTGATAAGGCTCAACTGCCAAAGATGGTGCCACCAGATCAATTACACGCCATTCTCGTGGGTTCCAGTATCCTTCAGTACGTGGGGCGTATACATCAGCAGGATTGAAAGGCCCATCTGTTTCAGGATCATACCAGCCGTGTTCTACAGCAAAAGATATTAAATTAGGTGAGTGCATGACATTTTCTTCATCATTCAGGTCAATACCTCTAATTCTTGCTGTATTAGCCCCAACAAAAACATGATCATCGGGCATTCTTACAGCAACCCACAAATCTCTGCCATAATACTCTGCAATCCAGACTTCTTCACCATCAGAGATATTCATTATTTCCCCTGAGCCATACCAACCATATTCTTCAACTAAATCTCCCATTATTCGGACAGCTTCCCGGGCAGTTTTAGCCCTCTCCAGTGCTATATCCTGAGCCATCCAGCAATCTACTATTCCTTCACTATCATCCCTTAAAACTGTTCGTATTTCTTTTCCTAAGTCTGTTGATGTATTACCCTGACCAAAGGTAGACTCACCCATGGTTAAACCATTTGCATTTATAAAGGAATAGCGGGAATGTAAATATTGATAGGTTTGCTCAACTTGATTCATTTGCTCCATTACAATAGCTTTATCCCCATAATCAATATCTGGCCAGTTTCCATAATCAATATAATTATGACCATCAACAACTATATCCCGGGTAGCACCTTCAGGCCAATCCATCTCAGGAATGATCCATAAGCGAAAATCCGCTACACCAGAATCATCATTATGAGTAGTAATAGTCGATCCGTCAACTGTGGCTCCAGTACCTGCACCAATAATAGTGCATTGTGCGAAACTGTAGGATACGGAAAAAGCGATGACAAAGACTATTACTATCAAACTTAATAAATATTTATTTCTTTTCATTATTTTTTATACCTCTCATGAATAATCTTAAATATTTTTTCATTTTTATTTGCTATCAAACTATATTGCCTCCCAATTTTTTAAATTGGGAGGCAATATAGTTTATTGTTTGTATTTTAAATCAATCTTTTTATTTTTATTTTTTCACACATTATTGGCATATTGGCAATTCATCCAGAGTTGGTTCTCCATCTCTTCTTCCTATTTTAGGCATATTTTCAGCTGCCCATAAAGCAGAAACCTTGTCAAACCACTCAGGTGTTGTTCTTGTATTTAAAGTCCAGTAATCACTGAAGAAACGGTCACCTAGTGCCAACCAGTCTTGATGCCAGCGCATAGCGTTACTGTATGCATAATCGGTAATCATCTGGATTGCTGCTTCCTGGTCAGTTTCATAAAGCTCTGCTGCTGCTTTTTGGATAATTGGTGTCATCTTATACAAAGATTCCAACTTAGGATCACGGAATTTGTAGAGTTCTTCAATGGCTTCATTGTATTTAAATTGAGTCATTTCCTGAACATAAGTATTTGTCCACCAGTAAGAATCTCTGTCAAAATCTTCATAACGTGAACCAATCTGGTAACCTTCCGGTAATTCCGTCATAATCGGCCAAAGAGGTGTAATATAGGAAGTATCAGGTGCACCGTAACCATACCAGCTGATTCCTTTGAAAGGAGCAGGGAGATTAGGGTCAACTTCACCAATATGAACATAACATGTTCTCATAATATTGATAGCTCTTTCATTATGTCCTGGAGTGTTGGGGTATTTCAAAGGATCGCCAAATGGCCCTGCAGCAGGTCCGGTAGAAATATCGTAATCAGTACCTTTATAGTAGTCACCTTTAATTTTAAAGATATCATGTACTGAGAGTTTCTTCTCCGGTTTTACAGAAAATGGGAAATACTCATCATCAGGATGAATATCTAATGAAGGTGCTACTAATTTTAAAGCTCTCCATTCTCTCCTGGAAGCGTAAAGACCATTGTCCGGAGCATATACATCAGCAGGACTAAATGGTTCACCTGAATCAGGATCATACCAACCCTGATCTATTGCAAAGGAAACCAAATTAGGTGAGTGCATGACATTTTCTTCATCATCCAGATCAACATCTCTTATTCTGGCTCTATTGGCTGCTACAAAGAAATGATCATTAGGTATTCTAACTGCACACCAGATATCAAGACCATAAGCTTCCATTATCCATACTTCATCACCATCAGTAATATTGATAGTTTCGCCGCCCTGATCTATCCACTGAAATTCTTCTATCAAATCACCCATAATACGAACTGCTTCCCGGGCGGTTGTTGCTCTTTCTAATGCAATATCCTGAGCTAACCAGCAATCAACAAGTCCTGTGCTTTCGTCGCGCATTATGCGTCTTTTTTCTTCACCAAGAGGCATACTCGTATTCACATTAAATGTAGATTCACCCATAGCTACACCCATTTCGTTCATAAAGGAATAGCGGGAGTGAAAATAAGCATAGGTATGTTCAACTTGTGGTGTTTGATCCATAACAAAAGCTTTATCCCCGTAGTCAACATCCGGCCAATTGCTATAATCGACATAATCATGTCCACCAACTACGATATCTCTCATAGAACCTTCCGGCCAATCCATTGCCGGTATTATCCATAAACGGTAATCTGCACTGGAAGAATCGTCATTATGGGTAATCATTGCTGTACCATTAACAGTAGCATCCTTACCAACTGCCACAATAGTACAACCCAGATCATCAAATTCAGGGTCCCAATTCTGATCAGCCATTCCAGTTGTACCTAAAAAGGCTGTTGCTAAAACCACTATAGCTGTTAGGATTATTATTTTATTTGCTTTCATATTTTCTTTTCCTCCTTATTTTTGTTTTTTTTGCTCATTCAAGAATAACAGGTTAGGAATTTAATTGTTTTTAAGTTTCTGTCCAGGAATTAATTATTCTTATAATATGCACCTCCTCGTTATTCTAATATTTTACTTACTGCTTACTGATAGAATAACCTATCAGCATCAGAAGTTTCCGGGTTATGTAAAAAATGCATTATATCATGTTCTTCTAAGTCAAAATACGTAGGAAATTCTACTTGTATCTCCTTTTCCGGATAAAAGAATTCCATTTGTTTTATAACTTCCATTGTAGATGAAAGATGCCTTCCTACCCTGTACCATATCGGTTTTCCAAATTCTATATCATACGGAGGGTCACAAAACAATAAGCCCTGTTCTGAGGCAGTCTGCAAGAATTCACATTTTCCTTCTACCATTAATTCTTCAGTAAGTTTACTGGCAACTCTATCGATAAAAGGTTCAGCTGTTTCCATCAGAACTACTAATGCATCACTGTAATCACCAATTTCTCTGTGAGTAAGACCGCGCAATCCTCTTGGAGAAGTCTCTGTTTTCATTGGAAACTGTTCTGCACTCAGGTTCATTGCAGCCATCATAGCAAGATCATCAGCATCCTGGTGGGCAACAAAAGTGCTTACTACCGGGTACATAAGTGATGCTTCATGCATGTCAATAACCAAATCAATGTTTTCATTTCTTATCAACTCCATAAAGGCAAAAGATAGTCTTTCTGTTAAACTGCCAGTCGGGTATCCCGGATAAGTCCTGTTTAAATTACGAATATCTTCATAAGCCAGGTTCTGTCTCGATGGATAATGAATATAAGTAAACGGGTCAGGGAATTGGTCTAACTGGTTAGTATTTCTGGCTCCAATACGGAATTTTTTCTCACCCCAATCACCTTCTAAGGTAAAGTAGGAAGGATAACCAAACCCATAGTCACCCATACTCCAGGCACTTCTATTGGCAACCGGTACTAAAAATATTTTACCTTTATCAATCTTTATATTTTCAGCAGCGACATAAGCAGCAACCATGGTAGCAGGTTCATATGGATGTGTGCCACCCATCCATAACATCGTTCCACCCGGATTACCCGAATCATAGATATAAACAGGGGTATCGACCCATGTATCCTTAATACCATCAAAATAATCACTTAGCATAACTTTTTCTGTGAAATCTTCAGAAACCACAATGGATTGCTTAAAGTGACGTATATCCCATAGTTCTTTACCTCCGAAAAAGGTAATAACTAATATTACAGCTAAAATAATCAATCTTCTTACAAAAACATTATTCATTGTGAAATCCCCCTATTTAATCCGTAAAGCCCTTAACAGAAATGGTATTAAAGTGTAAGCATAGATAATATCATAAACCCAGTTTGTCCTGGTTTTTCTTTTAAACAATCCTCGTAAAAGCAATAAGGCAAAAGCTGCACATATAACTATGTAAATTATATGCACTAAATTTTGTAACATTATCATAATTACTATGTCACCTCTTCTTTCATTTTTTTAGTTTTAGCCTACTAAGAAACTTAAATCATTTGCATAAATAAGCATTAGCAAAGCAACTGCTCCCATAAATAACCAGGGAACTGATACACCTTTTAAGAAATTAAGATACGAGCCATCATATTTTACTGTTTCAATGGTCACCCGCCCTACAATCATAGAAGGTGGTAGACAATCACCTAATGGAAATATTAGTGACAGAGCCGCAGCAACAACAGTATTGTTTATTCCCATAGAATTAAACATGAATATTATAGGTACACCTATAATAATGGCACTACCATAACTTAAAGAACCTTGAGCAAGTGGTCCAAAAATTAATACCAAGGCGTATACTAATAATAGAGGTAATGTTATAAAGGTAATGGCAATTAATCCTCTAACTCCACTGGAAGTCATTATGGTAACTAAAATTCCAACACTAATAACTGTTGCCAACAGCGAGAAGACTTGCTCCATTGTGTTGACAACAACTTCATAATAACGCTTTAATGTGGTCTTTTTTGGGTTAACAATCATGGTAACAATGGCACAGATAACAAACATTAAAGGTAATCCTAATACGGGAATTGAGAATGCTGCATATTGAGAAATCAAGAAAAGAAATACTAAAGTTAGTAAAGGTAGTGCAATTCTGATACCGGTTAGCTCCTTGGGGGGTTTAGGTATTTGGGCTAAAATTTCTTCTTTCTTTTGAGCAACGCCACCTCGTCCATAATAAATAATTGTAAATATAGCAATAATCAATATTGGCACTATTAAAATATAAGTAAAACCAACATAGGGCATATTTGCCCCGGCAGCCATCAACATTGCCCAAAGGTTTATTGGGGGAGCAGCAGCAGCCAGCATAGCAGTAACATATACAAATCCAGCGGTTCGTAATTTGGAAATGCCCATATACTGCATTATATTAGCGACCATTCCGCCAACTACAAAGATTGAAACACTTCCCGCACCGGTTAAAGCTCCCGGAATCAACATGACAAAAGTTAATAATGAAAATACTACCCATTTTTTTTCATAAAAGTTTTCAATTATTTTAACAACCAGCGCATTTATAGCGCCCATTTCAGAATAAATATTTATAAAAATTGAAGCTGTAACAAAAATCAATCCAAGATTAAGATAGGTAAATGTCCCTTCTACTAAAATTCGTGCAGGGAAACCGAAGCCGGCAGCAATTGCTCCGGCTACGGCTGCTATAACCATGGAAATCTCTGCTGACTTCAATTTCCACATACTAATGACATAAGCAATGACCATAACGATCAAAGTTATCGTTGTTTCCTGATACATTACAATATTTTCCTCCTAAATCAGTTTAATACGTAAGCTAATGTGTAGTTTATATCTACTTAATGCTTAAGATTCAGAGTACATTAATTTTATTACTTCAGTTAGATCTCTAGTATCTTTGATAAATGTAATTGGTACTTCGTTTTCTTCTGCTATTTTAGTAAATTTTCCGTCAGCATTACCATCTTCTCTTACGATAATGTAATCAGCAAAAGGAGCAATTGCATTAATAGATCTCTCGTTAGCCCCACCTTCCTGGTCTCTTCTGGCCATTCCTTCAATATGAGCCGCTATAATCTGCATTTCCAATTCCTGTGCCTTTGCAATCATTTTATCTAATCGTTCAATTTCGTCATCAATAGTTATACCGGATGCACCAAGTCCCTTGGCAGAAGATCCAATAACTACTAATAATGTTTTGTATGGTTTTTCTTCCAAATCTTCCGGTTCAGGTTCAGCATTATAAGTCCAATCTTCAACAGCCTGTGATTGAATCACTAACAATCTTGCCATTTTTCCACCAGGACCCTGTCCTGCGTTTGTAATCAACAGAGGTTCTCCTGCCTTTACCGGATCATCACCGGTAAATTGGTCATTAGCCATTACAAAAATAGCTGAAAACAAAAACACAATTAACACAATTAAAATTAAATTTTTTCTCATAATTCTAATTCTCCTTCTTTATTGATATTTTATTCACATATTAATTTTACATAGAAACATAAAGAAATCTCAAAACTTATTGCTGAAAAACAGGAACTTTTTTGATGCGAAATGTAGAGCTAACATTGTAGAGACTAAAAAGATATATTGTTTTTAAAATAACTGTTACGAATATTTTTTGAATCATATATTATTTTTTTTAAATAGTGCAAATGTAACTACAAGAAGAATCAATAAATATTATTTTAAATAAACTTCTTAGCAGAACACTTATTAATTAAGGTTTTTACGATTTCATATTAACATTTATTATGAGATAAGTCAATATTATCAGTTCATTTAATCTGTAAAAGAATTATTATAAATAGATGAGGAAGAAACACTATATAAACTGTTTTCGATTATTTTATCAACTTAATATTACTCAATACCTGAGATTATTCTTAGAGAAGTATTTTTATTGATCTGTCTATTGCTATAGACTTATCTTTTACAATACAGTCATAAGCCTTAATGCTTATATTTTTCTCATTATGGGCTTTTCTTAATGCCAATCCAAATGCAGGGTCTGTTTCATCATTAGGTTTAAATGCATGAACACCTTTCATCTGGATAACAAATACTATATAATTTTTAAAACCCTTTTGAGAAGAGTATATTAATTCATTCACATGCTTATTACCCCTTAGAGTCGGAGCATCGGGGAAAAGAGCTATTCCATTTTTTTCCAGGGTAACACCTTTCACCTCTATAAATCCCTTAGAATTATGATTATGGTACATTACATCAAACCGTGAATTATTGTACTTAACTTCCCTTTTTATATCTTTCCCAACATCAATTCCCGGTAAAGACTTTTCCATTAAAGAATTGCTCACTAAATCATTGGGAATTTGGGAATCAATATTTATCAGTTTTGTCCCCTTATAAGCACTTATCAGCGAATATTTTGTCTTTCGGTTTCTCAGGTTACCAATTTTCTCCAGAAATATTTTTGTACCCGGAATCAATATTTCTCTACACCTGCCTGAATTCCTCACATGGACCATTTCAAATTTTCCTCCAACTAAAACTTTAGCCAGGAAACGGTTGATGCGTTCAATAAATACAGCAGGAACAACTTCATTATATTTCAAGATAACAATCCTATCTTTTTCTTATTTTTACATATTAATTGTGCATATTTCAATTTATAATATTTTATATCTATATTTCTTAGCATTTTTAATTTAACTGTATCAATTTTATGATTACTGTCATATATTTAACTCACCACTATAATATGGTTATTTTAAAGCACTTAAATAAATATTATTACAGCCCTATTTGCTGAAATGTTTAATTATTTTTTAATAGCAATAATCTAAATATTATTCTTCTCAGAGATATGAATTAAATACATGAAAGCAGATGCCATAACAGATAATAAAGTGATTACCAACCAGATGCTGCGTATACCATAATCGGTAATAATCAATCCCAACAGAGGTGGCCCAATTATGCGACCAACACTGCCACTGACTGTTACAAGTGAATTAAAGCGACCCCTTAATGCATCAGGACTATGGTTGGCAATAAAAACACCTGCATTAATTCGTAATAATATTTCCCCTAAAGTCCATATGAAAGTTGATAATAAAATCCATCCTATAACACTAACCCATCTTAACATTCCAAAACCAATGGCAAATAGGACACCAGACCAAAAAATATTAATAACAGATGTATTTTGTCTGGATAACCACGTTACAGGTAAAGTCATAAGAACAACAATCAAGCTATTGAAGCTCATCACTACTCCAAAATACTGTGGACCTTTTGTTAAAAATATATCATCTATCTGGAGAGGCAGGCTGAAAAAGAATTGGCTGTGCACCAAAAAATATAAAATGCTAACAAGAAAAAAATAAAATACAATGGGTTCTTTCCTTAGAGCAGTGAACATTTTTTCCGGCTTCACAATTTTTATCCTATCTGCACCGGGTCCATCATTAACAGAATTTAATATTGAATTGTCTATTCTTTTTGGCATAGTCTCACAAACACAAAAACTTACAACAATAGATACAATTATTACAGCAGCAGCATTGCCTAAAAATAATAAGGTTATATGGTTGTTATATAAAAAACCTGCAACAAGTGAGCCAATACCAAATCCAAGATTAAGTCCCAGGTAAATGAATGAAAAAATCTCTTTTCGATTACCCGTATTACTAACATCTACTATTATTGCATCAATTGCCGGGTGAACAGCTCCATTAAAAAAAGCGGCAAAAATCAACAAATTTGGAACTAATAATGATTCTCCAAGAAAAGCACAGGGAAATAAAAAAAGTGCAGTGGCTATCTGGGATCCCACCAATACAATCTTTCTTCCAAAATAATCAGTTGCCTTACCTCCTGTAAGAGCCCCGATTATTCTTCCTACCTCTACAAGCATAAGGTATATGCCAACTTTATCTGCGCTGAGAGAAAGATTTTTTGTTAAAAAAAGTGTTAGAAAAGGAAAGACAAAGTAACCAATAGAATTTATAAATCGTGCAATGAATACGAAATAAATTACCCGTGGAAAATTATAATAACTTGAAATAAATTTTTTTATTTTTGAACCGGTGGCTTCTGTCAGCATATTTTTTTGACGGGTATTGAAAAATTATACCTGTATAACTCCTATTATTCCTAAAACCGCAACAATAATTCCTACAAAGCCAAGTAATCCTAAATACTCTAATTCTTTTCTGAGAAATTTAAAATAAGAAAAAAAAGCAAAAAAGGTAAAAAATAGCAAGGTATAGGGTTTGTGCTGTGAAAATCCCTGAAATCCAAAAAATCCAATAAATCCTAAAAAACCATGCCACCAGGGAGGTAAACTTCCTTTTATTTTCTTATTCTTCTGATTTTTTTCTAACATTATAATTATCTTTCTGTTTATTTGTATTTATTCAACTCGACATAAATATTTCTATGTTATATTAGTCTTTTTAAAAATCATATATATTAATGATTACTGTCTGTTTTAAATCACAATATACTATAACAGGTTTTCCAGGTGTAATTCAAATAAAGTTTTGATGTATTGATTGAAAAAGTATTTGTACATAATAAATTATAAGTAAATATAATTCAATCAGATAATACTTTACAAATCCTTTTTAAAAATACACAAAAAATAATTATATAAAAGATGTCATAAGTTAGTTGCTTATTATTAATGTATCATATTTTTAGAGAATATTACTTTTTTGTCTTTTTATAAAATGCAAGCCTGGTTATTAAAAAAATAAATCTTAATGGGTCGATAAACTGGTGAACCTTACTTTTTGCTTCAGGATGATAAATTGTTTCTATAGGTACAAATCCTACTTTAAAACCATGTTTTGCTGCTTTCACAATCATTTCTGTGTCAGCCTGAAACCTGCTTGAAGTTATAGTAATTTCCTCAACCACTTCCCTTGTCAATGCCCTGTAACCGGATTGGCTGTCTTCTATTTTAACACCACAGATTAATGATACTAAATAGGATGAAACTGCATTTGCCAGGATTCTGATTTTTGGCATTAACTCAGGTCTGAATTTTCTTGCTCCGATTACAAGATCATAACCTTCATGGATTTTTTCCAAAAATAAGGGAATCTCATCCGGATTGTGCTGGCCATCCGCATCAAGCAGTAAAAATATATCAGCACTCTCATCTGTACCTTTTCTGAATCCTTTTTTGAGAGAATCTGTTTTCCCTAAATTCTCTCTATTTATAATGACTATTGTATCTTCATTTTTGGCAATTTGAGAAGTATTGTCAGAAGAACCATCATCTATTACTATAATCTTTTGAACATATTCTTTACACTTCCTGATAACATTTTTAATGTTTTTTTCTTCATTAAAAGCGGGAATAATTACTACAATTGACTCTTCTCTATTCTCTACTATTTTGTTTTTACTATATTTATTATTAGATTTCATATTCATATTTTTCTACTTCATTAATCAATATGACCAACTCCACACAAACACTCTTTATCTTAATCTCAAGTTATTATTTTCGTTTTCGAATCAAGTTATATTATGTTAGAAATATTTACTAATAAACTACCTTGTATAGACTTATTTCAGGATCCATTAAATAGAGTTCTGATAATTCAGTAACAATCCTTTTAAAATGTTCAGAATTATTGTGACTGTTTATTGCCTCTTTATCTTTCCAATCTTCTATAAAGATAAGGATATTTTCATTGTTTAAATCCTCGTAAAGGTTATAGGAAATACATCCATCTTCTTTTCTGCTGGATTCAATTAATTCAATTGCAGTTTTTTTAAATTTTTCTTTCAATCCGTCTTTTAATAAACATTTTGCAATTATTGTAATCATTATAATTTCCTCCATTTTATTTATTATTGATTCTTTTGCTATAATTATCAAGTAAAATAAGGATTATTTGTTTAAGTATATTTCTAACTACTACTCTATCGGTAAAAACAAAAAAATTGCTTATTCATATTACCTGATATTTGAAGTATATTTTTATTATCTATTTGTGTTTACTTACAATTATACTACACTAATTTATTTATGTTTTTTGCTTTATGGTAAAAATAATGTAATAATATTACTTGTATTTTTAAATATTTATTTAAAAAATTTATTTAAAAAATGATAGCAAATCAGTTATAATATAAAGCCAGCTATTTGTTTTCTTAAATGTAAAGGTATCTTTCTTATATTAAATTAGAAAGTAGGACGACTTTATGAAAAAATATTTAGAAAAAGCACAAAAAGCATACAAAAATATGGATTTTATAAATAGTAATGATGCCAGAGTTATCCGGATTCTGGCAGAATTATTGGAACCAAACCAGCGGTTTAGAAATGAAAACATTAAAGATACTATTGTATTTTTTGGTTCTGCCCGAACTAAATCTCCTGAAGAAGCTAAAATTTATTTAGAAAAAGTAAAAGAGCAAATTGCCACAGAAGATAAAAACCAGAAAAATAGCGAGCTACAGGAAGAACTTCAATTCGCTGAAAAACAGGTTTTCCTTTCCCGCTATTACAATGATGCAGTCGAACTTGCTAAACGCTTAACTACCTGGTCAAAATCACTTAATTCCAGTTCCAGATTTATTGTCTGCTCGGGCGGAGGTTTTGGAATGATGGAAGCAGCCAATAGAGGAGCCAGAGAGGCAAATGGAAAATCTATTGGTTTAAATATTAGTTTACCAATGGAACAATATCCCAATCAATACATATCACCTGAATTAAATTTCGAATTTCACTATTTCTTTATGCGAAAATTCTGGTTTGTTTACCTGGCTAAAGGATTGGTTATCTTCCCGGGTGGCTTTGGAACGCTGGATGAACTGTTCGAGGTGCTTACTTTAATTCAGACAAAAAAAATAGAAAAATGTCTCCCGATAGTCATTTATGGTACTGAATACTGGAAAAAAATAATCAACCTTAATGCAATGGCTGAATATGGCACAATCAGTAAAAAAGATTTGGATTTATTCAGATTTTGCGATTCAGTTGATGATGCTTATAACTACTTAACCGGGGAACTTACAAAGCTATACTGTGAAAATAACTAATTATTTAGTGCCAAAATATGATTTTGCCACTAAATTTAATCTAATTATATGAAGGAATTAGGTATTTTTCCCGCTCAGCAGTAAATTGCTGTAATTCAAGCTGATAAGAGGTTTCAATCAGCTCGGGGGCTGCCTTTTCTTCCAGATATTTCCCTATTTTGTCAGTTCCCATAATTTTGTCAAACATCACAATATTATCAGGAGTGCTCTTTGGGACATTAAAATCTCCCAGCATGAAGGCATAAGCCAATGCATAAATACCACTTTTCGCAGGGTTAAAGTTGTATTTATCATCTATTTCCAATTTTACCCCACCGGCAGTATCCTTATCCTCAGGAATATAATTTACTCCGGGTAGTCCCGCTGAATTTAATACTTCAGCATAGCGCATAGAGTCTATCCCATTTCCACCAATCCATCGGAACTGATCCCGCTGGAAAACTCCTGTACCTTCTCCTAATCCTGTAGCCATATATCCATATAATGATTCAATGGTTGGTATATTTGGCGAAGTCTGAACAAAGGGAAGACCGGTATCCTCAAAAGACATGCCGCGATGATAACCATCCATAGCAACAACAGTTAAGTCTGCTCCTATATTGCGATTATAAAAAAGAGCTAACTCTCCAACAGTCATACCATGCGCCATCGGTATATTGTCTACACCAACAAACGACTTAAACCTATCCTCCATTACAGGCCCATCCACAATCAAACCCCCTAAAGGATTTGGCCTGTCCAGAACAATAATCGTTTTATTATATCTTTCGGCAGCTATCATACAATACTGAAGAGTAGACATATAAGTATAGCTGCGTGCTCCAATATCCTGAATATCAAAAAGCAGGGCTTCGATTTTCAGGAGCATCTCCTCAGTGGGCATTCTGGTACTTCCATAGAGACTATAAACCGGTATGTCATATTCAGGATGATTATATGAGTGAACCCAGGCTCCTGCCCTGGCAGTACCGTCAAGGCCATGCTCCGGGGCAAACAGTGCTATTAGTCTTGCACCTCTCGTGGCAAGCAAATTATCAATAAAACTATTTCCCTGGCTATCAACCCCGGTTTGGTTAGTAATCAAGCCAACGTTTTTGCCATCAATAAGATAATAATAATCATCCAGTAAAACCTCATTACCTAATTTTACTCTTACATCATTTCCAAACACTGCAAGTGTAGATAACTGTAAAATAAATATGTTTATTACTAAAATAAAGATTATTATATTAATTTTTTGATCATAAAACCTTTTTTTATTATTTTGAATATTTTTTTCTAAAAGCATTAATACGTCCTTTTAATATACAACTTTTAATATACAATACATATACTTCTTTCATTCCTTTTACCTTGTATTAAAATAATATGCCATAGTTTACTCAATAATGCAATATTATTTCATATCCGCGATACCCTTGGACACTATTATATAGTAATTATTACTATATAATAACATATATTGACTTATCATTAATAATTTGTT
>Ga0265294_10005353_pt1 | contig 15676 bp, 10 predicted proteins | sample MunlanPumphouse3_FD_192504 | JGI IMG/M metagenome (GOLD analysis project Ga0265294, IMG submission 192504) | Groundwater microbial communities from a municipal landfill in Southern Ontario, Canada - Pumphouse #3 | ecosystem: Environmental > Aquatic > Deep subsurface > Groundwater | place...
TGCCTCTACTGTTATTGGTGGTAACGTTGAAATCACCTCAGCTAAAATCATTGGCGACAACTGGTATGTTGGTATTTTAGGTGCTCTCGGTGCTCCTAACTTTGCAGCAACTGCTATTGAATTAAATGATGATGGCGATTCTGAGTTAGATTTGACTTTCGGCTTAGATAAACCAGCAGGTGTTGCCGTAGGATTTTCTGACTTTGAGTTTGGTTTAGGATTTTTCGGTTCATACGACGATCCTGCTGCTTATGACTTGTACGTTTCTGCTGTTACCCCAGAATTTGAGTTTGCTGATGGCCTAACCGGTCAGTTTGGTCTTGCTGGTCTTCTCGCCGATGATGCGATGGGCGTGTTTGGATCAGTAAAAGTTGGCTTTGCTCAAGACGACTTAAGTGTCTCCTTAGCCTCTGATATTCAGTACATTAAGGATGGATCTTTTGATGCAGAAGTTGCCCTTGCAGCTAGCTATGACTTCTTAACCCTTGATGTTTACTATGCAACTTCTGAGTTCCCTCTCCTTGATGACAATGACGACCCGATTGATGTTTATCCAGGAGCAGAGAATATTCTTTCAGTCCAGCTCGGCGCTGTTATCGAAGGATTTGACATCACTGTTACCGGTAAAGACTTAGTCAACACCACAGACCTTTCTGCCGAAGTTGCCTATGCACTCAGTGATGAATTAACAGTTTCAGTTAAGGGTGGCTATAGCCTTGGTACAGAAGTATGGTTTGCCGGTGGTGGAGTTGAATATGCTGCCGATATGTTTACCGCAAAACTCGACGGCTCTTACTACAGCACAAAACAACTTAAGCTCAGTGCTTCCGTTGAATCCGATAAGCTTGTTGACGGTGCTACACTTTCACTCGGCTACGCAGCTGATGACGTCTTGGGGAATGTTAGTGGAGATCTTGACAACGGGCACCTTGGCGCAATCACTGCCAAAGCAGTCATTGCTTTCTAAGAGTACTCTACAAGTAACCAATCAAGGCCACCTTCGGGTGGCCTTGTTGCAGTGCGCTCGGTATGAGTATGTTCTAACGGGTGAAAGTCCCTAGTGCGGGTGATAGCGCCAAGCACCTAGCCAAGAGCAAGGGTGTCCCTCGTGAGGGGGAATCTGAAGAAAGCTGGCGGCAAACTTCTGGCCTGACGAACAGAAATCTCATCAGGCCTTTCCCGATGGATAAGGTTGCATATCAAACTGAAGTCCAAATGCTATACGGAATCGGGAGGGTAAATGGGGCAGGTAGATGGAAGGAAAGAGCATGTTCTTACCCGAGGAGGTCTTGTAGTGTAGCCGATGATGGCGAAAGTCCTGAATAAGAAAAGAATAGGGGCCAGTCACTACAAGAAGTCAGATGAGGGCATAGTAGGGGGAAACCCTGAAGGCCAGAACGTCAGGAGGTTCGTAGTAAATGAAAGACACCTCGCTTATCACAGATGGCAGTAGCTGTACACGTAGTGGTGGCAGACCCGAAACACCCGAAGCCCGGAAGGTGGAAGAAATGGAGGGAGCGCCTAGAGAGTGTGGGATGTCTGAAAAGAACGCGAGCGACGCAAAACGAGAAGATTTGCTAGAGAAGATACTAGATAGCGGTAATCTCCAACGGGCATACCATAGGGTGTGCGCCAAAAAAGGGAGCGCCGGTGTCGATGGTATCACAACAGATGGACTGCTGAACCAGCTCAATGAGATTGGTCTGGAACATCTGAAGGAGCAAATCCGAGAGGGGAAGTATCGTCCCAAACCCGTCCTAAGGGTAGAGATACCTAAGGAAGGAGGTAAGATGAGAAACCTGGGAATCCCGAGGGTTCTAGATAGGATGGTACAACAAGCCATCGCCCAAGTACTATCTGAAATTTACGAGCCCGAATTCTGTGAATACAGTTATGGCTTCCGCCCGAACAGAGGAGCCCACGATGCGCTGAGACAATGTCTTGTCAATGCGAACGATGGGTATACTTGGGTGATGGACATGGACTTGGAACAGTTCTTCGATACGGTTAACCATTCGAAGCTCATCCAAGTGCTCAGCGAGAAGGTAAAGGACGGGAGAGTCATATCCCTCGTTCATAAGTTCCTTCGAGCTGGGGTTGTAGTAAATGGAAAGTACCAAAAGACGGAAGTTGGGTGTCCACAAGGGGGTAATTTAAGTCCCATACTGGCGAATATTCTGCTCAACGAATGTGACCATGAACTGATGGGCAGGGGGCATCGATTTGTCCGCTATGCAGATGACATGGTTATCTTTTGTGGTAGCAGGAAAGCAGCTGAGAGGACGCTCGACAGCACGGTCAGGTACCTTGAGCAGATACTCAAGTTGAAGGTAAACCGTGAGAAGACTAGCATCTCCAAACTAGAGGGCATCGGTTTTCTCGGCTATGGGTTCTTCTACGACGGGAGAACCAAGGAGTGGGACCTCCGCCTTCACGAAAAATCGGAGGATAAGCTAAAGGCCAAGCTCAAGGAACTGACACAACGCAGTAATGGATGGTCGGTGGCATACCGACAGAAGAAGCTAAACCAGCTCATTAGAGGCTGGGTAGGCTATTTCAAGCTTGCGAAGTGTAAGACATCGCTTCGGGACATAGACCAATGGCTACGTAGGAGAATTCGCATGTTGTACTGGAAGATGTGGAAGCGGGTCCGTACTCGGTACAGGAGACTACGAAAATTTGGTGTCGAACATCAGAAGGCCTATGAATGGGCCAACTCCAGATTAGGATATTGGAGAGTGGCACACTCATGGATACTCAGTACGACACTGGATAATAGAAAACTCTTTGAATTGGGATGGCGATGGTTCTCTGGTCTGTATGCCAGAGAGTGCGTAAACTGATGAGGAGCCGTATACCGAACGGTACGTACGGTTCTGTGGGAAGTCGGATGAGCCTCAGGGGCTCATCCTCCTACCCGATTAATTACTTTTTTTAATTAACCTTATACTTTTCTTATTATCTTCTTGGTTGGTCTAATCTCTTTGGTTTGGGCTCTCACTATAGCTTTCTTGTGGGTTATAAGATAGCAGTAGTGGATCTTCTGATTACGCTCAAAGTCTAATCCAATAGTCTCTTCTGTAATATCCTTTACATCAAACTCTTTGATTATAACTGGACTCATTTGGAAGCGTCGGTAGTTGGTGGAGAAGATTAGGGTCCCATCTTGGGCTAGGTGACGCATTGCAGAGTGGATTAGCTTCTGGTGGTCACGGTGTACATCGAAAGAGTCACGCATCTTAGAGTTGCTGTAGGTGGGAGGGTCACAGAAGATAAGATCAAAAGTGTCTAGGGTTGTTCTCAACCACTTGATGCAATCTTCCTTGTAGTAGAAGTGGTTCATCGTTGTAAAACCATTGATCTCCATATTCTTCTCAGCCCACTCTAGGTAGGTGCTGGAGGCATCAACTGAAACGGTGCTTAATGCCCCGCCAGCGGCAGCATGAGCTGTGGCAGTCCCTGTGTAACTGAAGAGGTTAAGGAACCGTTTCCCCTCTGCTAACTCTTTAATCATCTTCCTTACGGGACGGTGGTCTAAGAAGATTCCGGTGTCGAGGTAGTCGTTGAAGTTGACCAAGAACATCAACCCATTCTCCCTCATGATATAGAACTTCTCAGTGGAGTCGAGTTTTTCGTACTGTTCTGACCCCTTCTGCCGCTGCTTAACATAGATGTGTTCAAGCTCTACTTCGGTAGCTCTCTCGGTGGCATCAATTAACTCTTGGAGTCGCTTTTGAGCCGCCTCTTCATCCACACTCTTAGGGGGGGCATACTCTTGAAGATGGATATACTTTCCTTCGTAGAAGTCGATAGCTGCTGAGTATTCGGGCATATCGGCATCGTAGAGACGGTAGGAGGTGACCCCTTCCTTTTCCAACTTAGCTAGTTTAACTAAATTCTTCTTAAGGCGGTTGTAGGCCATCTCAGCCCCCTCACTGAGGGGTTGAGCTAGCCTCTCCATCTTCTTTTGGATGGCTTTCTCCATCATCGCTTGGCGCTCTTCTCTGGAGAACACCCTATAGTGGGCTAATTGTGCCTCAATGGGGCCATTGTAGAAAGTGTTGGTCCGCTCTGGCTTCATATCGACAAAGGAGAGGAGACTCTGTTCGCCACAGAGGAGAGAAACATTCCAAGCAGGGAAGAGGGTGTTAAACTTCTCTCCCATGATGGTGTAGAGGTACTTAGAAGAGTCTGAACGTTTCCCATAAGGGGGATCACTCACCACGTAGTGGGTCCCTTCGGGGACCTCTTCGGCCTCTATCTTAGTGAAGTCTTTCACATCAAACTCTATGAAGTTGCTAACCCTAGCTTTGCGGGCATTCTCTTTAGCGTAGTCAACAGACCCTTTGTCGATATCCCAAGCTAAGATCTTGATAGGTTTTTGAATTCCAGCTTCGTGCCTTGTATAAGCCTCCTCCAAAATCTCCTCCCAGAGGGTGGGGTTGTGGAAGTTGAGCTTTAAGAAGGCAAACCTTTGGGGGTTAAGGAGGCCTGGGGCAGTGTCTGTCGCTATTAAAGCCGCTTCAATAGGGATAGTTCCTGAACCACAGAAAGGGTCGAGAAGTAATCCTTGATTCTTATACCATTCGCTACGCATCAATACGGCCGCTGCTAAGTTCTCTTTAAGGGTGACCCGACTCCCCCCTTTGCGGTAACCGCGCTGGTGGAGTGATTTTCCTGAGATATCGAGGTACCAACTCACCGCATCGCGTTCTAGGTGGACGTGGAAAGTGACATCACAATTATCTAATTCAACAGTGGGACGCTCCCCATCGTAATACCCCCTAATACGGTCAACGACCGCATCTTTGAGGCGCATTGCAGCAAAGGTGGTATTTTTAAGCCAGGGGCATGCATAGGAGGTGACCGTAATAGAAAAAGTCTTGGTCGGGTCAAGGTACTTCTCCCATGGAATCTTCATTGAAGAGTCGTAGAATTGATCACCATTGTGGATGTTATTATCATTGGCGAGGCTCATTAAGAGACGACTGGCGACTCTAGAGTAGAGGCAGAATTTATAGGCGGTCTCTAAGGTGCCATTAAACTCAACCCCCCCTCCAGTGACTGTTACATCATTCGCCCCAATGGCAGTAGCCTCTTGGGCAACTAAATCGTAGGTATTAGCTGGCGCAGCCGCATAGAAAATCATAAGGACCCCAAGAGTGATTGTAACTCATCTTTACTAAAAGAATAAGTGGTAGAGCAGTTGAAACACTGTAGCTCTAAGGGGAATGGTCCCTCTTCGAGGATACTTTGCCGCTCCTCTAGGGGGAGAGACTGAAGATATTCACCGTAGCGCTTACGGTCACAGGGGCACGAGAAGCCGTAGGGTTGGCTCTCTAGGTATTGGGGTGAGAACTTGGCAAAGACCTCTTCGACAAACTCTTTGCTATTTTTTCCCTCAGATAGATACTTTCCCATTGAAGGCATCGAGGTGGCCATCATCTCAATCTCCTCCAAGGTGGCATTATCGCTACCGGGGAGGTTCTGGAGGAAGAGGGCACCTGAACCTATAACGCGCCCCTCTCTATCGAACTGGATACTCAAAGAGACAACTGCTGGGGTCTGTTCGGAGGTTAAGAAATACTCAGCTAAATCTTTGGCAATCGAGCCGTGTTGCAACATGATTTGACCTGAGAAAGGGGTTTTCTTCCCCTCTAAAAGTTTAGTCACCGTTAGAAAGCCGGGACCAAAGAAGGGGGAGAGGTCAAAGCTCTCGAGGGGTTTATCGACTTGGATGGGGACCTCTTGAAGATAACCTCTAACGGCACCAATGGCCCACGCTTCGACGTAGACCCCCTTGATGGGACCTCCACACTCGATAGTGAGTTGAACCCGATCATCCCCTTTAACAGTTGAGGCTAAGAGCCCCGCTGCGAGGTAACCATGCCCCAACACTAAAGTCTCTAAAATACCTAACTCGTGGTTGGCCCGCATCTGGTTAATAGTGTGGGTCCCTTGAAGGGCGACGGCTCGCACTGAGCCGTCACTTAGGAGAAATACTTCACGCTTATCTTCAGGTAGCTTCTCCAAATGGGAGAGCAACTCTTTATCAACAATTGGCTTCTTTTTCATAGAGCTATAGATTACGCAACGACAACACTTTGTGCAAGCTCTTTGAACTCATCTCCCCCAATACTCTCTTTGTCTAAAAGGATTTCAGTAATCTTCTCTAAGAGCCCTTGATTAGCTTTCAACTGCTCTAAAACGAGAGCATAGCGCTCGTTGACGACCCTGGCAGTCTCATTGTCGATATACTCTTGAGCCACCTCTGAGTACTCCCTAGCACCTCCAAGCCCCTGGCTTGTAGTGGAGGGGAGGGTGATGTTTCTATATTTCTCACTCATTCCATACTCGGTTATCATACGGCGCACTAAATCGCTAGCCCGTGAGATATCATTACCGGCGCCGGTGGAGATTTCTCCAAAGATTAACTCTTCAGCAGCTCTCCCCCCTAAGAGGGTATCAATATTGCCTAAGAGTTCACTCTCACTCATCAAGAAACGATCCTCAATAGGGAGCTGTAGGGTATAACCGAGGGCTCCCAATCCACGCGGAATAATTGAGATTTTAGATACTGGTGGCGCCCCTTTGGTCATGTGGGCCGTTAAAGCATGCCCCACCTCGTGGTAGGCTACCTTTTTACGCTCTTCTTCGTTTAAGATGCGGCTTTTACGCTGGAGACCAGCTACCGACTTCTCAATCGCCTCGTCAAAGTCCTCTTGGGTCACCTTCTTTCTGTTTGAACGCACTGCCAAGAGGGCTGCCTCGTTGGCGATATTGGCTAAATCAGCGCCTGCTAAGCCGGCGGCAGCTTGAGCCACCTTCTTAAGGTCAACATCGTCCTCCATCTTGATATCCCGGGTGTGGATCTGCAGGATTGCTAAGCGCCCATCTAAATCGGGTTTATCGACCAACACTTGGCGGTCAAAGCGACCTGGCCTTAAGAGGGCAGGGTCTAAGATTTCGGGGCGGTTGGTGGCAGCTAAGATGATAACACCGGTGCGTGAATCAAACCCATCCATCTCAACTAAGAGTTGGTTGAGGGTTTGCTCCCGCTCATCGTTACCTCCAAAGCCAGCGCCAGAGCGGCTTCTCCCAATAGCATCAATCTCGTCAATAAAGATGATACAAGGCGAATTCTCTCGCGCTTGTCTAAAGAGGTCTCTCACTCGAGCAGCACCCACTCCCACGAACATCTCAACAAAGTCGGCTCCACTCATCCTAAAGAAGGGGACCTCGGCTTCACCGGCAACAGCTTTTGCCAAGAGGGTCTTTCCTGTTCCGGGAGGCCCCACTAAAAGGACCCCTTTGGGAATCTTACCCCCAATCTCACTATACTTAGTGGGATTCTGGAGGAAGTCGACCACCTCCTCAAGCTCGGCCTTACTCTCATCAACTCCAGCGACATCTTTGAAGCGGATACCGGTGTCCCCTTCAGCCACTATTTTAGCTTTGTTCTGGTTGAAAGAGAGGACCCCTTGTCCCCCACTTTGCCCCATCCTTGAGAAAACAAAGCGCCAGATGAGGAAGAAGATAAGGAGGGGAGCTACATATCCTAAGAGAGTTGAAAAGATTGAGGGTTGCTTGGGGGCAACAGCGTAATACTCCACCCCTTTCTCATCGAGTAGGGGGATAAAGGCTGGGTCGTTGATTATATAGGTGGAGAAGGTGTAGACAGGGGAGGTATCCCCCTGCTGCACTTTCTCTCGACTCTTGCTGTAGCCAATGTAATAATCACTTTGAATCTCAACCCGCTCAATCTCACCACTAGAGACCATCTCCTTGAAGAGGTTGTACTCAACCGCAGTGGCCCTATCGGTAGTGACAAAGAAAGAGTTAATTAGATACATCACTATCAGGATGATTAGGAAGTACCAGAAAGAGAACTTAAAACGCTTTCCAAAAATTGTAAAACGACCACTTTCACGGTGGATTCCCGGCTCATTCTCGGGGCAGGGTTTCTTTTTACCTGTTTTTTCATCTTTACATTCGTACTCGTGTTCTCGCTCTTCCATAATTACCTCTTGGATTATTTTCAATGTGTATATCTAGATAATAACAAGGGAGAGGTGAATAGACAAACGGTTTGCCCCATTTTCTTAAATATTTATGATAAGGATTGACATCTACAGAGGGGTCCCTTACTATATGTGGTGTACCTTGAGGTACAATAACACTATATATTGTGCATGCAGGACAGGGAAGAGGGGTGAAAAGCCCCCGCGGTCCCGCCGCTGTAAAGGTTAAGAGGGTGCCATAACCACTGGGTAAAACTGGGAAGGGGCACATCTCTGCTACACCTGAGCCAGAAGACCTCCCTGCATGAACTAACGCTACCACGGAGTATGGTTCGAGCGTTAAGAGACCTTCTCTTATCATCTATACCCCCTTGGAGCGACTGGAGGAGCTATGGTTTATCTCGTAACCAAGAGGGATGGCCGCCAAGTCTTTTGCGATGTACAAAAGATTGTTGATGCAGTTACTAAGGCATCTGTTGCTACAGGAGAGGTGTTTGACACCACTAAGATTGCTATTGAAGTCTTAAAGATCTGTTCGCTGAGAGGTGAAGAGTCGGTCGACGTTGAGACCATCCAAGACACAGTAGAACAGGTTTTAATTAAAAATAATTATGGGGCAACTGCCAAAGCTTATATTCTCTACCGCGAGCAGCGACGCAAAGCGCGTGAAGAGGGGGTCTTAATTGAGGCGGTCCAAAATATGTTTCACGACTATTTGGATGAGCGCACCTGGTTGGTAAAAGAGAACGCCAACACCCGTAAATCGATTAATGGGATGAACAATTATATTCGTGAGCAGTTTACCCGCTACTACTACCTAAATGAGGTCTATCCCCAAGAGATTAGGGAGGCCCACCTGGGTGGCGATTTCCATATCCACGACTTGGGATTCTATGGCCCCTACTGCTGTGGATGGGACTTGCAACAATTGGTCTCCTTAGGGTTCGGGGGAATTGATGGGAAAGTCTCTTCACGCCCTGCCAAACACTTTCGCTCCCTATTAGGGCAGATTGTCAATGCCACCTTTACAACCCAAGGGGAGTGTGCTGGCGCCCAAGCATGGTCTTCAATTGACACCTATTGCGCCCCCTTTATAAGGTACGACAAGTTGAGCTACAAAGATGTTAAGCAGTCGCTTCAAGAGTTTGTCTTTAACCTCAACGTCCCCACCAGAGTTGGCTTTCAGTGCCCCTTTAGCAACCTCACCTTCGACCTACAGGTCCCTAAAAGGATGGAGAAGCAACACGTAATAATTGGGGGAGAGGCTCAAAAAGAGACCTATGGGGAGTTCCAAGAAGAGTTAGATATGTTCAACTTAGCCTTCTGTGAGGTGATGATGGAGGGGGATGCTTCCCAGCGACCCTTCACTTTCCCTATCCCCACCATAAATATTACTAAAGAGTTTAACTGGGAGAGCCCTGTCACCGATGCGATTATGGAGATGGCGTGTAAATACGGAACCCCCTACTTCTCCAACTACGTCTCAAGTGACCTCAACCCCGAAGATGCCCTCTCGATGTGTTGCCGCCTCCGCTTAGATACGACGGAGCTTAAGAAGAGGGGAGGTGGTCTCTTTGGATCAAACCCCTTAACGGGCTCAATTGGGGTGGTGACTCTCAACCTTCCCCGAATTGGCTACCTCGCCAAGGACGAGGAAGATTTTAAAGAGAGGGTCTCTAAATTAGCCGACATGGCTGCTACCAGTTTAGAGCTAAAGCGTAAAATAATAGAGTTTGAGAGCGATAGGGGGATGTACCCCTTTAGTGCCCGCTGGTTAGAACCAATAAAGAAGAGGGAAGGGGGGTACTGGTCCAACCACTTCTCAACGATAGGGTTAGTGGGGATGCACGAAGCTCTCTTAAACTTCTTTGGGGATGGGGAGGGGTTAACAGGGGCCAAAGGGCAACAGTTTGCCCTCGAGCTCCTGGAACTCCTAAACTCGAAGATTAGGGGATACCAGAAGAGGTATGGCACCCTCTTCAACTTAGAGGCGACCCCCGCTGAGGGGACCAGTTACCGCTTAGCTGCTTTAGATAAGAAACGTTATGGTGATATCATCACCGCTGGTGTCGATACTAGTTACTACACCAACTCAAGTCAGCTACCAGTCAACTTCTCCCACGACATCTTCGAGGTGCTTGACCTTCAAGATGAGTTACAAAGCGCCTACACTGGGGGGACAGTTTTACACCTCTACTTGGGAGAGAGGATTGAAGAGAAGGAGGTTGCCAAAACCCTCCTCAAGACAATCTTTAGAAACTATAAACTCCCCTATGTCTCACTCACTCCCACTTTCTCAACTTGTTCAGAGCACGGCTACCTTGTTGGGGAGCAACCCATTTGCCCCATTTGTGGGAAGAAGAGTGAAGTGTGGACCCGGGTGGTGGGCTACTTAAGGCCCGTTGAAGATTTCCACGTTGGGAAGAAGGAGGAGTACAAAGAGCGCCTCACCTACGAGATTGCCTAATGAATATTGCAGCAATCGAGAAGCTCTCCCTCTTAGATTACCCTAAGAAGTTGAGTGGCATAGTTTTTACCCAAGGGTGCAACTACGACTGCTTCTATTGCCACAACCGCTCTCTAATCGGGTGGAGTCAAACCCACCCGTCTCCCAACTATAAGGAGTTTCTAACAGAGCGAGTAGGAAAGCTGGAGGGGATCGTTATTAGTGGGGGAGAGCCCACTTTACAAAGGGCTCTTCTCCCCTTTGTTCGGGAGTGTAAGGCGTTGGGCTACTTGGTGAAACTCGATACCAACGGTAGCCACCCAGTACACCTTAAGGAGCTCCTTGATGATAACCTAGTCGACTATGTCGCCCTCGATGTGAAAGCGGTGTGGAGTGACTATAAGTGGGTGTGTGGTGCGGGGGGCGCTTGGCAAGCGGTTAACGACTCTTTAGAACTCTTGAAGGGGTCTACTCTTGAGTGGGAGGTTAGGACCACCCTCTACCCCACCATGACGCTGACAGACCTCGCTACAATTAGCCAGCAAATCGGGGAGGTCCCCCTGTGGCGCCTCAACATCTACCGGGAGCCAATTAACTACAAGGAGGGGGACAAGTTTAGGATAAAAGCCCCTTCACTACAGAGAGAAGAGGTGGCTGAGTGGCTAAAGAGTTACGGGGGAAAGGTGATTATCTCAGGGTGAACTCAATCGACAAAGAGTAAAAAACCCCCTATAGTATTTTCATGAAGTTGGATGGAAGTGTTGTCGTAGTCACCGGCTCTGCCCAAAGAGTGGGGAGGGCCATGGTCCTTGCTCTAGTAGAGGAAGGAGCATCTGTTGTGATTCACTACAACCAAAATAGAGAGGCTGCTCTCAACTTACTTGATAGTCTCAAAGGATCCGCTATAGCCATTGGAGCCGACTTAACTACCTTTGGGGGTGTCGAAGAGCTAATTGAGCAGACACTCCACCACTATAGGCGCTGGGATGGCCTAGTTAACAACGCCTCCGTTTTTGAGCGAACTCCAATTGATGAAGTTGACTACCACCAATGGGATTATGAGTTTGCCCTCCATGCCCGAGCCCCCTTCTTTCTCTCCAAGGGGCTCTATGAACACCGTAAAAGGGGAGAGTTTCCCTCAAGTGGGTGGGTTATTAACATTAGCGACATGGGGGTAAGCCACCCCACACCTTCGCGTCCTCTCTACTACGCCTCTAAAGGGGCCCTCGAAGGACAAACTAGAGTGTTGGCCACTGCTTTAGCTCCCTATGTGAGAGTTAACGGAATAGCTCCGGGAGCTGTTATGCCAGCTAGAGATAGCGATCTAGACTACTTTAAGCGCCTTAAAGAGAGGCTCCCTTTAAACCATTTAGCTAGTGTTGAGGACTTAATGGCAACGCTCCTTTTTTTGGCTACTAATAATTCAATTACGGGGGAGACAATCGTAGTAGATGGTGGAGAGCACCTTTTAAATTAAACTTATACGCTATCTACACAGTTCCTTCACACAATCTCCATAAAGCTGTGTGACACTACACTTACCAAGAATAGAGAGAGATAAAGATAAAAATGGACTTATTAACACTAATTAAGACCCTTAGAGCCTATTTTATCCTTAAGACAGAGAGGTAATCTCTTAATTAGCGATACGACGATTGTAGTTGACGCTGAGGAGCACCTTCTATAAATTAGACGGAAGGGTGTGAAAAATGTTCACACATTGAATTTTTAACTTATTTGTGAAGGGATAAATATGAAGTGGAAAAGAGTGGTCGTAGCGCTCAGCCTAATTGCTTTGATGACAAGTCTTTTTAGCGCTGATTTAGAAGATATAATAAGAGAAGCTAAAGAGCAGAGTAGTACAATGCGGATGATAGAGCTCAGTAGAGAGAGCAGTGAACTCTCTATGGCCTCTAAAGATTTAAAAAACAGAGTTGGAGTGGGGGTTAACAGCAGTTTCTCCCTCCTTGAAAGTAACTATGGGGCAATGCTTGTAGAAGATTATCGCTACACCCTCTCAGGGGAGCCGAGTGTCAGTTTAGTACTCCCTAATGATGGGGGGACAACCATCAAATTGGTAGCCCCCTTCTCAACTACCCTCCAGGGGGACCCCATCTGGAGCACCTCTCCCAATATTGGGGCGACCCACACCTTTAAGTTTGGTGACAGCGGGGAGACCCTGGATGATTTAACTACTACTCGTCAACGTTTAGAGCTTGATCGCTCCTACACTCAAAAGATTTTAGACTTTGAAACTTCGGTCTACAATAAGATTTTAGAGTTAATTGGGTATGAGATTACCCTCCTTAGGGGAGAGAAGAATATCTTAATAGCTCAGACGAAACTCGATAATGCCCTTAAGCTCAAAACTGTTACCGTAGGGTCAACTGCCCATCAAAGTATGGAGTTGTCGTTGAAACAGCTCCAAAACACTAAGAAGGGGACGCAAGACCTACTTGCTTTAAGTAAGGTGCAGTATAAGCAGCTGACAGGATTAGAGTGGGAAGGGGTTGAGATTATTCGGGAGCCCTCTTTGGAGTTCTCTCCTCTCCCCACTGGTGATACCACCGTTATCTTGGCTGCCCTTGATGAGCAAATTGCTCGGGAAAATTTAGCCTTAACCCAAAGGTTGACGGTCAATTCAACGAGTGTCCCCTCCTTGAGTGTTGGTGGTGATGTCGGTTTCTCTTACAGTCAAAAGACCACCTCTTCCTCCTCCTACACCATAACCCCACGTGCCACCTACAATGGGTCCAACTTCTCAGTTGGCACCTCTGTGAAACTTGGCATTGATGGGGAGAGTGGCAAAGTTACACCAGTGGTAACTGTCAGTGGAGGGTGGCAAAACAACGCTACCAAAGAGAGCGAAGAGATTAAAATTAGGAAATTGGAGCAAGAGATTGAGATGGCGACCCTCTCTTACCAAGGAGCCCTCTTAGACTACCAGATAAAGGCTAATAAACTGGAGGGAGATATCCTCAGTTTTACCCTTGAGAGGGATCAGTTTGAAGATAATAGCAACTACAATAAAGAGGTCTTGGAGAAGACTATTGAGGCGTTCAATCGGGGATTGGCAACCCAAACTGAAGTTGACCAAGCCCTCCTTGATGTTGAATTGGATCGTTACGAAGCGAAAAGGTATGCCCTGCAGGCCCTAATATTAGCCAACAGAGTTGAAGCTCTTAAGTTATAGTGGAGAAGAAGAGAATGAGTGAAATTAATAATAGTGAAAACAAATTGCGGAATAATTTGAAGAAGAAACGACGCCAAAAAAGGGTTAAGCGGCTCATAACTTGGATTGTAATCATAGTGTTGCTCTTTGTAGGAATCTATACCTACCGCTACTACAACACCCATGGTGTACTCCCCCTCATTGGGAGAGAGGGTGCTAAAAAAGAGATGACCGGAAGGGGTCAGGAGCAGACAGCTGTTGTGCAAGAGATTGAGTTTTCTCAAACTATCGATTTGAGTGGAACTGTTGTCGCCTACGATACCCAAACGGTGGTCTTCCGCTCCACCGGTGCAGTAACTGGGGTCTACGTCAACAAGGGAGACCGTGTTAAGAAAGGGGACCTCTTGGCCACTATCGACGACACCTCCCAACTCTACAGCTTAGCCAATATTGAATCCTCGATAGAGGAGGCAGAGCTACAAGGTTCTCGAAGGAGTCTTGAGCTCCTTGAGATGCAGCGTAAGATGGCCCTCAACAACCTCGACTACACCAAAGCCTACGCCAACTTTGATGGAGTGGTCGCCTCTGTTTCAGTTGATGAGGGGGATTACTTCCAAGCTGGTGATACAGTGATGGTCTTAATTGACCGTAGTAAACTAAAAGCGACGGTCGAAATCGATGAAATTGATATCCAAACTGTCCATGTAGGGATGATGGCAGAGCTCTCTTTTGATGCCCTCCCGGGCCAAACGGTCAACGCTGTGGTGACCAATATCCCCATGGTGGGGCGCACTACCAATCAGGGTATTGGGGTTTTGGATGTTGAGATTGTGATTGATGAACCCCCTGCCGCAATTGCCCCCGGCTTCACTTTCGCAGGGACAATCACAGCTGAAGAGGTTAAAAGGATGTTGGTGGTCCCCTCTTCGGCTGTTACCTCCAACCGACGGGGGAGCGACACTATTCGCAAGCGACAAGCTGACGGCACTGCCATTACCGTTGAGGTAAGTACCAAGTATCTGGGAGAGGGGATGAGTGAGATTCTCTCCGGTAAGATCAATGTGGGTGATACCGTTTTTACCAACTCAAGTGGGGGCAGTGGCTTTAACTTTATGGTCCCCGGTGGAATGGGAGGACTATTTTAATGGTAGATGTTATCAAGTTGTGGGAGGTTAAACGCTACTTCTTGATGGGGGAATATGTTGTTAAAGCGCTTGATGGAGTAACTCTCTCGATTAAAGAGGGGGAGTTTACCGCCATCATGGGCCCCTCTGGATCAGGTAAGTCGACCCTCATGAACTTAATCGGGTGTCTCGATACCCCCACCGATGGACTCATTGAGATTGATGGCGAAGAGACCCTTGGGATGAGTGAAAAGGACCTCGCCTATATTAGGAATCAAAAGGTTGGCTTTGTCTTCCAACAATTCAACTTGCTGGGGAGAATCAACGCCCTTGAGAACGTTATGACCCCTCTCCTCTATGCGGGCGTTGGCGTTAAAGAGCGGAAAGAGCGGGCTATTATGGCCCTAGAGAGGGTAGGGTTGGGGGATCGGATGAAACACCGCCCTAATGAGCTCTCAGGAGGACAAAAGCAAAGGGTAGCTATTGCGCGGGCACTGGTTAACAACCCCTCAATAATATTGGCTGATGAGCCAACCGGAGCTCTCGACACCCATACAGGACTTCAGATTATGGAGTTCTTTGAAGAGTTGAATGCCGAAGGACACACGGTGGTGGTGGTGACCCACGACCACGATGTTGCCGCTTTAGCCCGCCGTCAAATCCGCATGCGCGATGGACGGATGGAGGAATAGATGGTCTGGGAGAATATAAAATTAGCCTTCAAGGCGATGAATACCAGTAAGATGCGTACCCTCCTCTCCCTCTTGGGGATTGTGATTGGGGTCGCTTCGGTAATTGCAATTCTAACCTTAGGTGAGAGTGCTACCAATAGTATTACTCAAACTATAGTGGAGAGCGGTTTAGAGATGGTGACCATCTTCCCAGTCCGCTCCGAAAAGTCCTCCAACGAATT
>Ga0265294_10005354_pt1 | contig 15675 bp, 14 predicted proteins | sample MunlanPumphouse3_FD_192504 | JGI IMG/M metagenome (GOLD analysis project Ga0265294, IMG submission 192504) | Groundwater microbial communities from a municipal landfill in Southern Ontario, Canada - Pumphouse #3 | ecosystem: Environmental > Aquatic > Deep subsurface > Groundwater | place...
CTATAAATGCCCTCGATTTAGAGCTGATGAATAGTGATCTCAAAGATTTAATAGCCGGAAAAGAGGTAGAATTACCTAAATTCAATTTTGGCAGAGGTCTATCTGAAAAAAGTGGCAGGAAAGTAACTCTAACACCTCAGAGCATTATTATTCTGGAAGGAATTCATGGCTTAAATCCAGCATTAACAGCTCAGGTTGAGGATGAATACAAAACAAAGATTTATGTTACTGCCCTAAATCAGTTGAATATTGACAACCATAATCGTATCCCAACAACAGACTGCAGAAAGCTGAGAAGGTCAGTTCGGGACTTCTATTATCGCGGTTACAATGCTAATGAAACTCTTTCGCGTTGGCAATCTGTGAGAGATGGAGAGAATATAAATATCTTCCCTTATCAAGAAAATGCAGATTACATCTTTAACAGTGGCTTAACCTACGAGCTGGGATGCATAAAAAGTCATGCTATTAAAGAATTCAAAAAAATCCCCAGCAGTTCTCCTAACTATACAGAAGCACAGCGTTTGCTCCTGCTTTTAAGCTTCATTAAGGATATCCCAGAAAGACTTGTACCAAATAACTCAATCTTACGCGAGTTTATCGGTGGTAGCGTATTTATATGATAAGATTATGCCGATAATACTAACTTTAAACTATCGTTATCAGCCTCAGCAACAGCAGTGGTTCAATAAAGGGTTTACTTCCTTTGAGGAGCTATTCAAATGGCTACGGGAAGACTCAATACTCTTGCTGAAAGAGGCAGATTTGTCTGATGAGTCTTTGCATAAGAAATTGATTCTGGCTAAGCTGGCACTGCCTAAAATTAGAATCTTGATTTTATGTGAATATCACGCTAAGCAGCAGGACAGTTTCTTTCACTATATTAATGAAGAAGATTTAGAAAATATAATCCGGGAAGCTATTGTTAATGAACATAAGATGGGAGATAATAGAGATGCGTTGCTGGAAGCAATAAGTTTGCTAATTAGCAATTGAAGAAAAAGAGATCTATCCACGAATTTCACGAATTTCACGAAGAAGAAAGAAAAAGAATTTTTAGCCACGTATTAAGATTGTTGCTGATACGGAGTCTCTTAATTCCCCTCTTCATTTGCAAGGCAAATTTCCGGAGAGGGGTGGCAGCTTGCTGACGGGGTGTGGTATTTTCTTCAATTCACCTCTGTGGAGGGGTGCCGGTATTTCCGGCGGGGTGAGGTCTTACTCCCCTCTTCATTTGCGAAGCGAATCTCTGTGGAGAGGGGTGCCGAATTTCGGCGGGGTGTGGTCTTATATTATGGAGACACAAAATGTTGTGTCTCTACAGAAGCCTCAAGATGGGTGGCAACTAGTTGACGGGGTTAAGAGCATCAAGCCACTACAATTAAAAACCCCATTAAAAATCTTTATCAATAATCCAACAGCCAAATACTCTTTAAAATTAAAATAAATAATTGTTTTTTCTTGTGTTTCCATTAAATTGTTTATGAAATAAACATTTGAGGTGAAATGCATAAACATAATAGTTTCCTAAAATTTATTCATAGCAATAAAAGAGTCTTCGACTTTTTGAAGATAGCTTTGCTTATTGTTTTATTTATACTTATAGGAGCTACTGCAATTACTATTTTTGAACCTAGTTCAATAAACCAAGATGTTAATATTAAATCGGTATTTGATGGCATCTGGTGGACTATCGTAACCATCACAACAGTCGGCTATGGAGATTATTATCCTGTTACTTTTGCCGGGCGAATAATTGGTATTGTGATTATAATCTCCGGTTTTATCATTTTCTCAACTTTTACTGCTTATATTGCCAGTAGTTTTATTGATCAGAAAATTAAAGAGAGGAAAGGTTTGAATAAGATTAAATTAAAGAATCATATAGTGTTATGCGGATGGAATCATAGTGCCAATAGAATCCTGAAGTTCTTAGTAGAACACAATTATGCTAACCCTGTTACAGTTGTGCTTATCAATGAATTAGAGGAAAATACAATCTCAACTATCATGAACAATTACGAACAGATTGATATTAAGTTTATCTGCGGTGATTTCACTAATCAAGATATCTTGAATCGAGCCAATATTAAAGAGGCTACACAGATTATTATCCTCTTTGATGAGAGCTGTAAAGATGCAACTCCTTCTGATGAAAGAACTATCATTGCTGCCCATAATATTAGCTTCCTTAAAGTACAGGGAAAAATAAACTTACAACTTAGGCATGAGAAGTATATTCCCAGCGTGCAAAGAAATAAGATTCAGAATATTGTTATTTATGAGGATATTGGTGGTGATATTTTGGCAAGCTCAACGCTGAATCCCACAATACCCAACTTTATCCAAAATCTCGTAAGAAGCAATGAGGGTAGCGGACTTAAAGAGTACAAAATTCCCAGCGAGTTTATTCACAGTACTTTTATTAAGTTGTTTGATTATTTGAAGAAAGAAAAAGGATTGGTTCTAATCGGAGTAGTAACTGTGCCACCTGAATTCTCTATTGAAGATATTCTCTCTGATGATTCTTCTAATATAGATCAATTCATCAAGCAACAGTTTCAACAATCTACCAAGAAAATTAACTTCCTCAACCAAAATGATAATGTTAAAATTAAACCTAAAGACGATTACATTATCGATGAAAATGACATCGCTATCGTAATATGAGGTATGCATGGAAATTAACTATTTGCAGAAAGTTAAAATATTTGCAGAGCTAACTACTGAAGAACTGACCTTAATATCTCACTCTTTAAAATCAGTTTCTTATAAAGCTAATGAGGTAATCTTCCAAGAAGATAGTGCTGGAAATGAACTGTTTCTCTTGTTTCAAGGAAAAGTTTGTATCTCTAAGAAGATGGCACTTGTTGATCAAGATAATAACATCAATAAGACATTAACCACATTAATAGATAAGGATTACCCCTTTTTTGGTGAAGTAGGATTGTTAGGCAAACAGCTTCGCACAGCAACTGTTACAGCTATCACTGACTGCAAACTCTACTCTATAGATCACGATAGATTTATGAAGATTATTCAACAAAACCCTCACATTGGGGTAGTAGTATTATTGGAGATTTCTACAAAGCTGGCAATGATCTTAGAGAAAGCAGATTTAAACATTCTAAAGCTAACAACCGCCTTAATCTATGCTTTAAACTAGTTAGATATATCGAGAGCAGAGTTTGGAAAAAGATATAGCGATTTTTTAGTTATACTGGAGAATCCTTAGGTATTTGTCTTTACTCAGCATAAAGATATAATCAGCATAAAAGCCAATATCATAGAGATAATTGCCATCATTATAGGACGTGGAATGAGTTAAAGTATTGTTCGCATTAATTGTATATATTTCCATACCACCTTCTCCCAGAATAACATACAAATCGTTATTATGAACTTTCACACCTCTAATAAGATAAGGATAGTAAAGAGAATCTTTACTTTTCATCTTTCCCGGAATTGAGATATCCAAGATGTTTAAGGTTCTACTTGAAGCAGCAAAGAGGAGATCATTATAATTTGCCACTGCATCACATTTAAAGATGTTATAGTTAGTTCCGAAAGGCATAGGTCTGGTAACATTTGAAAGGTTTATCGTGGCTACTCCATGATTATTGGTGGCATACAGAAGAGGCCATTTAACAGCAATAGAATTTAATCCCCACGCATCATGATAATTGCTAATTATATTATAGGACATGTTGTTACCCATATCATAAATAGTCAGCCCGGTATCTTCATGAGCCACATAAAGATGGGAGCCATCTTGCTGGAGATCATTACCATTATAGATATTTACCGGGATTGTTCTGCCCATAGTATCTAAAGAATCAATGCTGACTTTAGAAGAGATAATAGAATTAATCGCCACAGCAACATTCTTGGAAGTCAATATCTCGATTCCCTGAATATCTTCATCTAAAGTGTAAGCACCATTCAGCGTAAAGTTATAGATATCAAACATAGAATAGACATACAACTGCTTACCATTACCGATGGCTAAAATATTATTATCCTGTTCAATGATATTACCCCTCACCTCAAGACTTCTGCCCGTATCCCAGACATATTTATAGAAATCTGCGGAAAGAGCAAGGCACATTAAGAGAAGAATAACACTAGTTAGCTGTCTTTTCATAATTTACTTTAAAAGTTTATTAATAATATCTGTTGATTTAATCCCTTCTGCTTCAGCCTTAAATGATGGTAAAACTCTATGTCGCAAGACTAAAGGTGCTACAAACTTGACATCATCTTCAGAAGGAGTTAACCTACCTTGCAGTGCAGCACGTGATTTGGCAGCTAATACCAAATATTGAGAAGCACGAGGACCGGCACCCCAACTGATTAAATCGGAAGTTTCGGGATCGCTGTCTTCTAAGTTAGGACGTGTCTTCCTAACTAACTTCACAGCATATTCAAAAACATGTTCACTGACAGGAATATCCAATATTGCTCTCTGAATTGCTATAATATCTTTACCGCTTATTACAGGTTTTATTTGAGAAGTTTGAGCTTTTGTAGTTACTTTTACAATCTCAATCTCTTCTGCATAAGAAGGATAATCTATGATAATATTGAACATAAATCTATCTAATTGAGCTTCAGGAAGCGGATAAGTGCCTTCTTGTTCGATAGGGTTCTGAGTAGCAAGCACAATGAAAGGTTGGTCTAATTTATAAGTTTGATTACCATTAGTAATCTCATACTCCTGCATCGCTTGAAGCAAGGCAGCCTGAGTCTTAGGAGGTGTTCTGTTGATCTCATCAGCTAAGATTATGTTAGCAAAGATAGGTCCTTGAATATACTCAAAATACCTTTTCCCATCACTCTTATTCTCTGAGAGAATATCGGTTCCGGTGATATCCGACGGCATTAAGTCGGGTGTAAACTGAATCCTACTAAACTTCAGGTTCAAAGCTTTGGACAGACTAGAAATTAAAAGAGTTTTGGCTAAACCGGGAACCCCTTCTAAAAGTATGTGCCCATTAGCAAACAGGGCAATTAAAATCTTCTCCAGAACATCATCTTGACCAACAATTACTTTCTTCAATTCATTAAGAATCTCTAAGCGAACGCCTTTTAATTTATCTATTAATTCTACATTAGAACTACTCATTTTTACTCCTATTAATTAAATCTAACATTTTAACTCCTATCATACTTAACGCTAAGACACCTAATCCGGTTACAACAAATCCTGTTAATAAATGGGCAACTGCCATCAATGAACCGGCATCTGCATAATTCATTCCCAAGCCTGAGACAAATATAAGAGTCATCAGAAGCTCATTACTGCCAATCTGACCCGGAGGCTGAGGTAGTATGTAGGACAGATTTAGCAATGTATAACCAAAGAAAATCAAGGCTATATTAATGGAGCTAAATCCGAATGCTTTAAACATTAAATAGAAATATAATCCGTCAAGAACTATTCCTACTAATGTCAAAATAACTACTTCTCCAAAGATTCTGTGATGATTTTTAAAAAGAGCTGTGCCTTCCACAAACATCTCGATTATACTATAAGCTTTGTTTTGATATTTATCCGGGATGAAAAAGAAGATTCTCTTTAAAATAGCTATTAATTTCTTCTCTGCTATAATTGCACCGATTAGTACGAGGACGCCTATAATAAAGATAGCCAATAAGATATAGACCAACCACTGCATGGTCGGAACTAATTCAATATCCAAAATAGGAATCATAATAAGAATGACAAATATTCCAATTGTATCAAAGAATTTATCTATAAAGATAGAGGGTAAAACCAGAGAAATCGGGGTACTAGTACTCTTCTTGATCAGGATGGCTCTGACCGCTTCACCTGCTCTAATCGGGATTAAGTAATTTATAAAGTTACCAACTAAAGACCAGAGATAAGTCTGTTTTAAAGTGAAACTTCTTAAGGGTTTGAGAAGTCTGTTCCATCTGACAGACCTAATAAAATAGGCAGCTAAATATGAGAGAAGACTAAGACCTAAATAATGAAGCCTGAGGTTTTTAACATTCACCCATAATTGAGAAAAATCAAAGAATGATGCCCAAATACCTAAAAGTATCAGTCCAAATAAAAAGCCTATGATTATCGATTTCTTATGACCGGTCATAAACAGCAACCTAGCTTTTAATTACATCAGAAATAGCAGGGATAGTATCGATTTTATTGATAGTGAAATCACGAACAAGATCCTCAATATCGTAAAACCAATTATGAGTTAAGCGTTCCAGAAAATAGCCCCCATAGGTAAACTTAAATTTATAGAATATATTAGCTAGGTTTCTTCCAATATAAAGATTGAGAATTAGTAAAGTTTTGTAATTCTTATTCCTCTGAAACTTACTAATATAGTTAATCAAATCATTAAGGATCACAGGCTCACTGTCTGCAACATTGTAGTTCTTTCCTAAGCACTTTTCATTGGTTATTGCTTCTTCTAAAACAGAAACTAAAAGATTAATATTACATAGATGAATGAAGATACGTTGGTTTATTGTGGGAAGTAGATTGAGCTTTACCAGTTTAATTAAAGTTCTTACAAAGCCTTTACTTTGAACGCCATACAACAATGAAGGACGCAAAATAACAGCTTGCAAGCCTTTTAATCTGTTTTGTTCAATCAGCGATTCAATCTCAGCAACCATTTTAGCACGGTAACCAAATACTATTTTTTCAGATAAATCATGACTTGGTAACTCAAAGGGAGTGTTACCATAAATAGAGACTGAAGAACAATAAATCAGCGTAGCTTCTGTAAGCAAACAATACTCTATAATCTGTTGTGTAGCAAAGACGTTGGCTACTCTTCCGGTTACCCGATTATTGCTTCTTCTGGTATGAAATTCAGGAATATGAATTATCGTATCATACTTATTAAGAGCCAGATGCTTCTTTAAAATAAGAGTATTATCAATAGTTAAAGGTATTAATGACACTTTATCTTTGATGCCTGCATAGCAGTCTGTAACTTTACCTGAAGGATAAAAGGCAAATAAGTCATAGCTTTTATGTCTTATTTTACTGATTAGCTCTTGCCCTATATAGCTGTCAAGGTTGGTTATTAATACCTTTTTTCTCATTTATTGTGCCAATAATGACAATACCTTTTTCCACCATGGGCGAGGACGTCGCTTACTGTGGCTAGATTCACTTCTAAGTTCTAAATAAAAAGTCATTATTTCTTCATTATTATAAACCCTTAGAGGATTATCATAAAATAATAACTTAGCAGTTTTCTCATCAATTTTGTCCACTACTTTGTTATATGCTTTCTTAAGCAGATAATCAGAGTGCCGGCAGTGATCATCAGAAGCCACAAAATGAGCATACCCCTTATAGAGTAATCTCCAAGCCACTTCTTTTACTTTTCTCCCATGATAACCAAGCAGACTTGACGCGTTTACCTGAATCAAGACATCACGACGCATAAACTCTTTTACTATTCCCGGATAGGAATGAACAAAGCTATACCTTTCAGGATGTGCCAGAATTGGTCTAAATCTATTCATTTGTAATGTATAAATGAATTCTTTTGTATTATCTGCAATATCATTAAGAGAAGTTTCAAAAAGCATATAATTTGAATCTCCAAGTGTGAGTTTCTCTTTAAGAGCTTGTTTTAAAACAGTTGGATCACAATAAACTTCCGCCCCTAAGACAAGTTCAATGTTAATCATTAATTTAGATGCTTCTGCTTTTAAAACGTCGAAGTGCTGTTTAACATTTTCCAGATTATTGGCGTATTCTCCCATCATGTAGTGAGGGGTGAGAAAGACCTTCTCTACCCCTAATTCAGCCATTGTTTGCAAATGTTTGAGTGACTTCTCTAACGAATCAGAGCCGTCATCAACATTTGGCAAAATATGTGTGTGTATGTCTATAACCTTCATAATACTTATGGTAACCTTTCCTTGATAATCCCAATTAATTCTACCAATATTTCGTTATTATTGAAATTCTTTATCATTTTGTAAGAATCTGATAAGAGTTTTTCGGCATTTTTCTTTGCCACTTCCACTCCTAGCAGGGTAGCGTAATTGGTTTTATTATTTTCTCTGTCTTCCGGTTCTTTTCCAAGAATATCCGATGCTCCCATATCATCTAAGATATCATCAATAATTTGGTATGCTAAACCCAAATTAAGTGCGTAATTTCCTAGCGTAATCATAACATTCTCATCTGCATCACATAACGCACAACCCATATCGGTTGCGGCTTGGAGAAGAGCACCTGTCTTTTTGATATGGATATATTTTAAGACATTAATTTTAATATTTTTATTAGCTGATTCTAAATCAACTGTTTGACCGCCAATCATCCCACTTGTAGAAATGGCTTTGGCTAAGATATTTACGCATTTCAGTGCCTTGTCTTTATTCTTGAGATCAGTCAACACTTCAAATGCTTTGGTAATTAAAGCATCTCCAACCAATATTGCAGTAGCCGGATTGTACTTTTCATGATTACTAAGCTGACCTCTCCTCATACGTGCATTGTCTAAACTCGGGAGGTCATCATGCACTAACGAGGCAGTATGCACCATTTCAAGGGCAACTGCTACAGGCATAATTCTTTCTAAGGACTTTATACTCTTACGACCTCTAAGCATTTCGTACACAGCAAACAGCAGAATAGGTCTTAACCTTTTGCCTTCCGCTAAAAGCGAGTACCTAATTGCTTCATTTAAATACTGTTCATTCTTTTCTGTCGTTACAAAGTATTCAGAAAGAGCTTCACTAACTAATTTCTGACGGACTACGAAGTATTTTTGCAATAACACTTGCTTCCTCCAATACATCTATTGATTAATATATTATCAATTAACATTTTATCGTCAAGTTATTTTTTTATTCTTCTTTATTATTATCAGTTTCTACTATTTCAGCTTCTTCTGCATCTTCACTTTTAATTATGGTAGCATCGTAAACCTTGTCATCTTTATGAAGATTTATAAGTCTAACACCTTGTGTGTTTCTACCGATTGAAGAGATGGATTCTCCTGATTGTCTGATAATCATTCCGCCACGAGTTGTAATCATTAAATCATCTTCATCAGAAATATCTAAGAGTTTGACTAAGTATCCGTTACGCATTGTAGTTTTGAGAGTAATAAATCCTTTAGACCCTCTGTTGGTTACTTTATATTTCTCTAAATCTGTACGTTTACCATAACCATTCTCACTGATAGACAAGACAGATCCTTCAGCATTTTCTGCAACCACAATCATGGAAACAACAAGGTCATCTTCTCTTAGCTTGATACCGACCACACCTTGTGAATTTCTTCCCAGCGGACGGATTCCTATTTCAGTAAATCTGTTGCAATAACCATTATGAGTAGCTAAGATAATGTCATGTTTTCCATCTGTTAATTTAGCTTCAAGAAGTTCATCACCGTCAACTAATTTAATTGCGATAATACCATTAGTTCTTGGTCTAGAATAAGCATCAAGAGTTGATTTCTTAATTAAACCATTACGGGTTGCCATAACAATAAATGATTCTTCGTCAAACTCTCTAACTGCAACAGAAGCTCTAATATTCTCATCTTTTTGAATATTAATAAGGTTAACAATAGCTTTTCCGCGAGCTTGTCTGCCTACTGATGGAATCTGATAAACCTTTAACCAGTAGCACTTACCGTAATCTGTGAAGAATAGAATATAAGCATGGGTTGAAGCGATAAAGATGTTTTGAATAAAGTCTTCTTCCTTGAGATTAGAACCTGATAAACCTCTTCCGCCTCTACCTTGGGATTTGTAGAGATCAGCCGGCATTCTCTTGATGTAGCCATCTTTAGTTATGACAACTACAACTTCTTCTTCAGGAATTAAATCTTCCATATCCATAGTTAATTCACCATCGATAATCTTAGTTCTGCGTGGATCAGGATACTTCTCTCTCATCTCTAAAGTTTCTTCTTTAATGATATCCATTTGAAGTTCATGACTTCCTAAAATAGCAACCAGTTTATCTCTTAAGGCTGCAACTTCTTGGTATTCAGTTTCAATTTTTTCTCTCTCTAATCCTGTCAACCTCTGAAGTCTCATGTCCAAAATAGCTTTGGCTTGAATCTCACTTAACTTGAATGATGCCATTAAGTTATCTCTAGCATCGACAGCAGTGGCAGAAGCTCTGATTAATTTAATAATCTCATCAATATTATCTAGGGCAATTCTTAAACCTTCGAGAATATGCAGGCGCGCTTCCGCTTGAGCTAATTCGAATTTAGTTCTTCTAATTATAACCTTATGTCTGAAATCTATAAAGTTCTCAATTAACTCTTTTACCGGCATTACTTCAGGAATACCGTCTTTTAGTGCTAGGTTGATAACTCCGAAAGTGTTTTGAAGTTGAGAGAAGGCATAAAGTTTATTAAGAACAATATTAGCATCACCTGTTTTCTTAACGAAAATAACAAGTCTCATCCCGTCTCTACCGGATTCATCTCTAATATCGCTGATGCCTTCTATTCTCTTATCTTTCACTAAAGAAGCAATCTTTTCGATGAGCAGGGTTTTATTCAGCATATAAGGAATTTCAGAAATAATAATAGATTCTTGACCTGATTTCTTATCAGTATGAATATCAGCTTTACCTCTGACTTTCAACTTGCCTCTACCGGTTTCAAAGTACTCTTTAATCCCGGAACGACCAACAATATAGCCACCGGTAGGAAAGTCCGGACCAGGTATAATTTGCATTAATTCAAGCGCTGTTATATCTGGATTGTCAATTGTTGCTATGATGCCATCACACACTTCAACTAAGTTGTGAGGAGCCATGTTAGTAGCCATACCGACAGCAATACCTGATGATCCATTAATCAGCAAGTTAGGTAATCTTGTAGGGAATACTTCCGGCTCTTTTCTTGTTTCATCATAGTTATTTTTATAATTAACTGTATCTTTTTCTAAATCCATCATTAAATCGATAGCAGTTTTATGAAGTCTTGCTTCAGTATAACGCATTGCAGCAGGTGGATCGCCATCAATAGAACCAAAGTTTCCCTGACCGTTAATCAGTGGATAACGCAGGTTCCAATCTTGGGATAGTCTTACTAAAGTAGGATAGACAACTTGTTCACCATGAGGGTGATAGTTACCTGAAGTATCACCGGCGATTTTAGCACACTTTCTAAAATGTCCACCGGGAGACAGCTTTAATTCATTCATCGCAAAGAGGATTCTTCTTTGTGATGGCTTAAGTCCGTCCCTCACATCAGGTAAGGCACGAGCTACAATAACACTCATTGAATAATCCATATAGGATGTTTTGAGTTCTTCTTCTATTTGTCTTACAATAATATTTTGTTTATCATCTTGCATTTGTAAATCTCCTATAGTTATACATCGAGGTTTTTCACATATTTGGCATTGGCTTGGATAAATTCTCTACGAGGCTCGACATCATCACCCATAAGAATTGAGAATAATCTATCAGCTTCTACAGCGTCATCTATTTTAATTTGAACAAGTAAACGATTTTCAGGGTCTAATGTAGTCTCCCATAATTGATCAGGATTCATTTCACCAAGACCTTTGTAGCGTTGAACATACACGCCTGTTACTCCCATTTCTTCTAACATGCTTTCTTTTTCACCATCGGTATAAACATAAGTTTTCTTAGTTCCTTTACGCAACATAAACAATGGTGGCTGAGCAATATATACTCTTCCGGCTTCAATTAGAGGAAGCATATAACGATAGAAGAATGTAAGCAGTAAAGTAGCAATATGAGCACCATCAACGTCAGCATCCGCCATGATTATAATCTTACCGTAGCGAAGCTTGGTAATGTCAAAATCATCGGCAATACCGGCTCCGAGAGCTAAGATAATCGGCTGGATTTTATCGTTATTAAGCACTTTATCAATACGTGCTTTTTCTGTGTTGAGCATTTTTCCCCAAAGAGGTAAAATAGCTTGAAACTCTCTTTCTCTACCTTGTTTAGCTGAACCACCCGCAGAGTCTCCCTCGACGAGGAATATCTCTGTTTCTTCAGGATTACGGCTTGTACAGTCGGCTAATTTTCCAGGTAAAGAACCTGATTCTAAAACTGACTTTCTTCTGGTTAAATCACGGGCTCTCCTGGCAGCTTCACGAGCTCTGGAAGCCATAACAGACTTATTACAAATCGCTTTAGCTTCAATAGGATTCTCTTCAAAGAACTCTAGTAACTTCTCATATACCAAAGAGTTAATAAATCCTTCAACATCAGAGTTTTGAAGCTTAGTCTTGGTTTGACCTTCGAATTGCGGATCGCTAAGTTTCACACTAATAACACAGGTTAAACCCTCTCTGATATCATTTCCGGAAGGAACAACTTTCTCGTTTTTCAAAAAGTTATTCTCTTTAGAATAGACATTTACCGCTCTGGTAAGTCCGGATTTCAAACCTGATAAGTGAGTACCGCCTTCGATTGTGTTTATATTATTAGCATAAGAGTAGATATTTTCTTGATACCCTTCATTATATTGAATAGAGAGTTCAAATTCCATATCTTCCTTTGCACTAGTAACATAGACAGGGTTCTTGAAGATTGGCTTCTTGTTAGTGTTCAGGTATTGAACAAACTCATTAATCCCACCTTCATATTGAAAGTTATGCTTTCTTTCAGTATCTTCATCTTCTAATGTTATTTTCACGCCTTTATTTAAGAATGCTAATTCTCTAAGACGAGAGCTAAGATAATCAAAGCTAAATTTAACTGTTTCGAAGATAGTTGTATCCGGCTTAAAGATAATTGTTGTACCACTTTTTTCAGTATCTCCAACAACTTCTAATTTAGTTTGGGGAATACCTTTAGCGTATTTTTGGGTATAAATTTTACCATCTTTATAGATTCTTGTTTCTAAATATTCTGAAAGGGCGTTTACGCAAGAGACACCGACACCATGCAATCCTCCGGAAACTTTATAAGAACTACTATCAAATTTACCGCCTGCGTGAAGAACAGTCATTACGACTTGAGCCGCAGGAATCCCTAACTCTTTATGTGTATCAACAGGAATTCCTCTACCATTATCACGAACTTCCACAGTCCCGTCTTTATGTATAATAACATCAATCTGGTCACAATAACCGGCTAGAGCCTCATCAATACTATTATCTACGACTTCATATACCAAGTGATGAAGTCCGCGTTCACTCGTTCCTCCAATATACATTGCAGGTCTTTTTCTAACAGCTTCTAAACCTTCTAAAACTTGAATATTCTTCGCTGTATAATCATTATTTGACATACTAAACCTCAATTAGTTTATTTTCAATAGGTTATAACATCGTAAGTGCAAATTTCCTAAAAACATAATACACTATTAAAACTTGCAACTCTTTTCAAATTTAGCTACAAATTTATCTTCATTTATATCATCATCAAACTATATAAAATGGCTAATTTTGTCAACAATTATCTTTGTTTATTTTGAACTTTTTTTGATAATCTTCAAACAAGTCTAATTTCCTTTATTCATCATAGTTTACAGGCTCTTTAGGGTAAGCTTTATTTGTTGTCAAATTAGACTTTTAGCAATGAAAATTATGCCTCATAGTTGACAACATTTGGGACTTGATTTTTAGAGGAAAATAAATCTTTTATTGACAACTTTTGTTAGTTATGAATTAATAAATATAATTATGTTAAAAGGAGTAATTATGGGTTATCAAGAAGAGTTGAGAGAGCAAGCTCAGAAAAGAAAAAGACGCGACTTTAGATTTAAAATGATTTTATTAGTAATCTTCCTTATCATAGTTTTAGTTGCGATGAACTGGATCGGAAATTATTCTGTTCAACCGAACAACACAAAAGCGATAAACAACAATAAAGTAGAAAGAGTACCTAATCAAAGTGAAGCAAATTAATCTTAATTTAATAATAGTGCTTATTATTGCACTGTTAAGTCTTGTCTCTGTATTGAGTTGTAACGAGCAGATTAAGCATAATATCAAATTTCAACAGGAGGGGTTTCTCCGGATACTTTCTTCTGAGATGCATGATACTTTGCTAGTCAAAATTGAATTTGCAGAATCAGATAGTGAGATGATGCAAGGCTTGATGTATCGCCACGAGATGGCTGCTGATGAAGGAATGCTCTTTATTTATCCTGAAGTAAAAGAGATGTATTTCTGGATGAAGAATACTTATATTCCTCTAGATTTACTGTTTATTGATGAAGATGGAGAGATTGTAGATTTGCAGGAAAATGCTACTCCTCTATCAGAAAAGAGTATTATGAGCAACGTTCTTAGCCGTTATGTCTTAGAAGTTAATGCCGGTTTTTGTGAAAAGAATTTCGTAATTATTGGAGATAAAGTAATATGGTCAAAATTAGAAAAGTAAGCTATTTAGTCTTAATTGTTATATTCACACTATTAATGGCGTGCAATAAAGCCAAGCTTGAAGAGAGTAATTTAGAAGAGTCTGATTTAGATACACTTCAGTACCAAGTAGTTGCTGATAGTGATGAAATTGAGCCGGATGAGGAGCTTTGGGAAGAGTACAGCTCTCCTCTTTTAGCTGTGATTATTGATGATTTTGGTAACTATAATAATTTCATGTTAGATTCGTTATTAGTCAAGTTGGGAAAATTACCACAAGAGGTAGCTTTTGCGATCTTACCCAATCTTCGTTATTCTCAATTTGTCATGGAATATTTTCAAGTTCAGAACCGTGAGCTACTCTTACATACTCCAATGCAGGCACTCAATTTAGAAGCTAATGCAGGTGAGGTAGTAATCACTAATGAGGATGATGCAATCACCATTATTAACAAGTTAAATGGCTTTTATGAGCAACTTCCCAAGGTCAAGGGAATCAATAATCACATGGGCAGCAGAGTTACCGAAAACGCTGATGCCATGACTACTGTTTTAGAGTGGTGTAAAGCTAATAATCTCTACTTTGTTGATTCAGCTACTACTCCTAATAGCGTGGGTAAAAAGATAGCTCTTCAACTTGGGGTTCCTACTGCTTCCAGGGATATTTTCTTAGATGTACCAGACCCTTCAAAAGCCACGGTTGATAGTTACATAGATAAGATGCAAAAGTTCTTTGAGAACAACCAAAACATCTTGGTAATTACTCATGCCAGCTCTTTGGAAAGAAGAAACAATCTGCTCCATTTTATTGAAGAGAGTCAGAAAATGGGATATAAGTTGGTCCCGGTCTCTGAATATCTTATGTAAGAACAATTAGCAATTAGCAATGAGCAATTAGCAATTGAAGAAAAGACCCCTAACACGCAGTTTAGCAACTGATTAAGACTAATACGGACCCTCTTAGCTCCCCTCTTCCCTTTTGCAGAAAGGTCTCTGGAGAGGGGAATTAAGAGGTTCCGTATCTATCTTAATCTTACTCTGTGAAAATCGTTTTAATTTGTGTAAAATTGTGTGGAAGTATTCCTCTTTTCATTCTTCCTCTTAAAACTCTGTGTTAAGGATCTTTTCTTATGTCCAGTCCTAAATAGTTTGACTGTTTTTTCTATTAATCCCTTTCAGGGATAGGTCTTTTTTTGTGTCTGTACCTGTGGTTAATTCTTGGGTACAAGAATTCAACACACAGGCTAAACTATTGATCCCCAAGGGGATTTAAGAGGTCTCACAACCGATATCAGCCTATTAAACAATTAAACAAATCAACGATTCAACAGTTCAACATGCATTTAATTC
>Ga0265294_10005355_pt1 | contig 15671 bp, 17 predicted proteins | sample MunlanPumphouse3_FD_192504 | JGI IMG/M metagenome (GOLD analysis project Ga0265294, IMG submission 192504) | Groundwater microbial communities from a municipal landfill in Southern Ontario, Canada - Pumphouse #3 | ecosystem: Environmental > Aquatic > Deep subsurface > Groundwater | place...
ACAATGTTTAATTAAAGGTATATATTAAATATTAAAAGTCTAAAATGTCAAATTCATCAACAAAACTAAAGATTTTGTTGTTTTCTTTGACGGGTCATATAAAATTTATAATGAGTTTAATAATATCATTCATATACTATAAGAAAAATAAAAATTTAAAAATTTAAAATGAATTTAATATGCGGAATTGACGATAAAAGGGGGTTTATTGGTGATGATAGTTCTTCATTGAATACTTATTTTGAACTTGGATGGGAATTAGTAACAACTCATTTGGACGCGAAGTATCTTTTATATAAAAATAAAATAACCAATAACGATACAATAATAACTTGTTCAGGAAGGGAGTTTTTATATGAAGGTTTATTTAATTATGTTATTACATGGAAAGATTACGAGCAAAATAGAAAAGGGGATGAAATTAATTTAGTTGATCTTAGAATAAAATCAATTAGTTCTAAAAATATGAATATGAGTTTATTTTGGGATAAAGGTAATATGAGATGTCCCGAATGTGATATAGATATAAATTTGATAAAAAATATAAAATTTGCAGATATAAATAAACATGACACAAAAAATAAATATTGTTGCTTTGTTTATAGACAAAGAGATCATTGTCCTGATAGAAATTTATCAACTAGTTATATCAGTGAATTATTGAATCATATAGGAAATTTAAATTATAAAATTTTTATTGTTGGTTATGGTTCAGAATCTTTATGTGATAGTATAAATAGAATAAATGTTAATCTTCAAGAATTTGCTACTCTAATAAATAATCCAAATTGTATTTTTGTGTTAAGTACATTAACCGGACCGCCTCATTTAACATATTTTGTGGGACATAATAAATTAAATAATATAATTATAGATTTATATAATTCTAGGACATTAGATGATCATTCTGTAAATATGGGCAATAATGTTAATTTTACTGGAGTTAAAAATAAATTTTTTAAAGGAACACCTGATATAAATATAATTAAAAAGGAAATAGATTTAATATATGAAAATACTAATATGTAGCATTATTAGAAATGTTGAAAATAAATTAAATAGTTGGTATAACCAAATAAAAAATATAGTATCATTAAATAAAGATATTGATTTTTATTTGTCTGTATATGAAAATAATTCTACAGATAACACTAAATTATTATTAAATAATTTTGATTTTTCATTTCTAGTAGATAAATTGATAATAAGTGAAGACTTAGAAAATTATAAAAAATTCTATAAAGGTGGTTATGACCCTTATTCAGAGGAATCAAAAGATAGAGTAATGAAATTATCAGAATGCCGGAATAAAAGTTTACTCGGTGGAAATTTCTATAAAGTCTGTGATTATGTTCTTTTTATAGAACCTGATATTATTTATAATCCTAATATAATTAGAAAATTAATAGATAAATTAATAGAATTAAACATTGACATTATTACCCCAGTTAGTATTAATTCAGATGGTACACATTTTGATAAATGGGGGACTAGATTTAATAAAGGTGATAAATGGGGTGATTTAACACCGAAATTACGTAATAATGTTAGTTTGATTGATGTTCATGGTACATTTAATTGTATGGCACTTTATAAATCTAAACCAATTATAGATGGGTGTATATTTGGATATATGAGTGATGTCTTAAATTCTCACGATTGCGACACTATTATAATATGTGAAAATTTTAGAAAAGAAGGGCATGGTAATATAAAAATTGATTGTGGAATTAGAGTGACCCATTTTTTCTAAACAAGACTATTAAATATAAATATATATAAATTAAAATTTAAAAATGAAAAATTTAGTAATTGGAAACACATCACAATTATCATACTATTTTCCAAATAATTATATAAAATTATCATCAAGAAAATTAGATTATAAAAATTTATATGAGGAAAGATACGATAGAGTGTATCTTTGTTTTGCGGATCAAAGAACATATATAGAAAAAAATGAACAAGATTTTATTGATATAAACTATACTTATACATTAGAGATTATAAATTTCTTTAAAAATATATCAAATAAAGTAATTGTATATTCAACTAGTGAATTATGGAATAATGTAGAAGGCCCAGTAGATGTAAATATGCCATATAATTATAATTATTCTCCATATATAAAATCGAAACAAATTTTATGTGATCATATTAATTCTTTAAAAATATATTATCCAAATATAATTATTTTATATCCATTTAATTTCAATAGTCCATATAGAAAAGAAGGTTATTTATTTGGTAAAATTTTTGATTCAATAATAAACGAAAAAGTAATAGAAATTGGAAATACTGATTTTTCAAGAGATTTAATTCATCCAAGTTATGTTGTTGAAAAATCAATAATTGCAGAAAAAGATGATTTAATTGGTGGTGGCAATTTAATAAATATAAACAAATTCATAAAAGATTTATATAAAATAATGAATATGGATTATGATTATTATGTTAAAATAAACGGTAAATATAATCTATCATTAAAAAGAAAAGAGTTTTTTTATAAAACTGAAAATAAATGTTCTTATGAATCTTTATTGGATAAAACAATAAAAGACATTAAAAAGCTGAAATAAAAAAATCTTTCTTTTTTCTAAAAATAACAATATAATATGATAACAGATAATATGAAATGGTATGTGATTAGATGCGCTAGTGGACAAGAGAAAAAAGCAAAGAAACATATTGAAAATCAAATAGGAAAATATAATTTATTAAATCATGTTTCAAGGCTAGCTATTCCAACTAGAAAAGAAGTTTATATTAAAAGTGGCAAAAAAATAAACAGAGAAGTTAATTTTTATCCAGGATATATTCTAATAGAAGGAGAATTGGTTAAGGATATCTTACATATAATAAACGAAACTCCTGGTGTCATTAATATTTTGGGAACAAAAGATAAAAAAGGAAAATTAAAACCATCTCCTTTAAGAGAAGATGAAGTTAATAAATTTTTAGGTAAAATAGATGGTTTAATTGAAGATTCAAATGATGTTAAACATGAGTTTATTATAGGTGAAAGTGTATTAATTTCAGACGGTCCCTTTGTTAATTTTAATGGAATAATTGAAGAAATAAATAATGAAAAAAGAAAATTAAAAGTATCAATAAAAATATTTGGAAGAAAAACTCCAGTGGAATTAGATTTTTCACAAATTATAAAAAATTAATATAATAAAAATGACATGTAATGGATTGGTTTATAAAATAGACGGCGGAGTATATTTATCTTTAATAGATCCAGATAATAATGACGAACCAACAGACGGAATACCTATAACTAAAAATACTTATAGTGAACTTAAAGATAATGAAGTATCTTATGTTGAGGTCACTACTACAGACGGAACTGAAAATATTGAATTATCAATTAAAGAGTTCATGGATAATTTTTCAAATTATGAAGTAGGTGATGTTTATTATAAATTAATAGATATTTTTTTATTTTCATATAATGATACTATAAAAAATATCAGTATCGATGGAAATTTTAATGAATTATCAAGTGATATAGTAGATCAGGTTGAGTATATTAAACTTAAAAATAAAAAATAATATGAAATCTAAAGGATTAGTTTTTAAAATTGACGATGAACCTTATATATCTTTTTTAAACCCAAAAGATAACATTCCTTCATATGGCATATCAATATCAGAAGGACCATATAAAGATATGAAAGATAATGAAATATCATATGTTGATGTTGAGGTAAAAGATGGGACAGAAGATATTGATATATCTTTTGACGATTTTATAGAAAATGCCTTAAATTATAACCCAGGAGATATTTTTTATCATATAAGAGATATAATGTTTTTTGAATATAGTAATACCATTAAAGAAATTATCGAATCAGATGGATTAGATTCTGTTTTATTTGATATAATAGAATGTATGGAAAAAAATAATAATATTTCCAATGAAATCTAAAATCAATAAAGTTCAATTAGTAAAAGATACAATAGATAAAGAAGATATACATGATTTAATAGGTTGGTTGAAAACTAATCCTAAATTAACTAAGGGGGAATATACTACAAAATTTGAAGATTTATGGAGTAAATATACTGGCGTAAAATATTCGGTTTATGTTAATTCTGGTTCTTCGGCTAATCTAGCTATGGCTTATGCTTTAAAAATATCAGGAAGATTAAAAAATTTAAAGGTATTGGCCCCAGCAGTATCTTGGGTAACAACAATATCACCTTTTTTACAACTTGGTTATAATGTTAAATTATATGATAGCGATAGAGATACTCTTGGTCCTGATATAGACAATTTAAAAGAATTAATAAAAGATTTTAAACCGTCTATTTTAATTTTGGTTCATGTTCTTGGATTTCCAGCTAAAATGAAAGAAATTATAAATTTATGCGAAGAAAACAATATAATTTTATTAGAAGATTCATGTGAAAGTGTAGGTTCTACTTATAATAAAATTAAAACTGGAGCTTTTGGTCTTATGAGCTCTTTTTCATTTTATTTCGCTCATCATATATCAACTATAGAGGGCGGAATGATATGCACAAATGATCACGATTTATACAATTTATTAAAATCAATTAGAGCTCATGGTTGGGATAGAGATTTAGATTTGGAATATAAAGAAAAATTAAGAAGCAAATATTCTATAGATGAATTTAAAAGCCTTTATACATTTTATTATCCTGGTTTTAATTTAAGATCTACAGATTTACAAGCTTTTATAGGAATAAGGCAAATGGATAAACTTGAAAATATTGTACAAATAAGAAATAGAAATTTTTTGTTATATGACGAATTGATAAAAAATTCATATTGGAAAATTAATCCTAATCCAGAATCTTTTGTATCTGCTTTTGCTTATCCAATAATCACTCCAAAATTAGAGCAATTATTAGATACGTTAAAAAATAAAAATATAGAAACGAGGCCATTAATTTGTGGTTCAATATCTAATCAACCTTTTTGGTTAGATAAAAAAGGAAAAACATCTGATTTCTATATGGCTGAAGAAGTGGATAAATATGGATGTTATTTGCCAATAAATCATCAAATGACAGAAGATGAGGTTGTATATGTTTGTGATACAGTAAATAAAATTTTATAATCATATGGACTTTATAATAAAATCAAATTTAAATGGAGATGTTATTATTGAATTAAATAATAATAAATATAGTAATTCTGAAATAAAAATTGAAATTTCGGATTTTAATAAAAATATTATTCGAAATGATATTACTAAATTGAATAAAAGTATTTTTTATTGGTATAAACATAAAGTCAATTTTGGTGTTGATGGCATTCAAATTTTAATATATCATCATAACAATATTATTTGTAATAGAAAATTCAGGTTTAAAAATAAATATGGTGTCGCGATAAAACCTCAAGGAGTATATATTAATAATATTGGTGGATTGGGAGATCAATTTTCAGCTGAACCATTAATAAGAAAATTATCTAATATTTTTGAACAAAATGTTGCGGTATTTACTAAATTTCCACAATTGTTCATAAATAATCCATATATATCTAAAATTTTTGAAGTTGATGAATATCCAAAGAAATATGAAAATGAATATGAAATACATAGTATTTTTGATTTTTATTCTTATTCAAATGGGTATCAACAAAAATGGGCTTCATTCGATTGGAAACAAAAAGCAGCTAATGAATTGGGATTCATGTTAACCCCAAATGAAATGGAACTTAAATTTTATCCGAATGAATTTGAAAACATAGAAAAGTTACCAGATGATTATGTATTAATAAATCCATCTATAACTGGATCTGATAGGAATTGGTCTAAAGATAATTGGCAATCTTTAATTGATTTATTAAATCATAATAATATAAATGTAGTATCAATAGGGAAAAACATATCTCATAATAATAAGAATCTTAATTATTTCGATCTTAATATAAAAAAGGGATTAAATCTTTCTGGGGATATAAGGCAAGATTCATTATCTCAAACATGGCATTTAATAAATAAATCTAAAATTTTTGTCACTATGGATAATGGTTTATTTATTTTAGCTGGTTCTACGGATACACATATATTACAACTAGGGTCTCCTATAGATCCTTATTATCATAAACCATATAGAAATGGAACCCAAGATTATAAATATTCTTATGTTGTAGGTGGATGCAATTTACATTGTTTTTCAGATTTAAAATTTTCTATATTAGAATTGGGTCAAATAAAAGAAAGTTCAATTAAAGAATGTCAAATAAATAAACCTTATATGTGTCACCCTAGTCCAGAAAATGTAGCTAATAAAATTTTTAATATATTAAAAAAAGGGAACTATATACTTGTTTAACCTAAACTAATTCCATTTTTTATTATATATTATTTTTAATTTTTGTTCTTTTTCCTTATCTTTGAGGAATTAATTTATTTAATAAATATTCAATGAAAGAAATTATATATGTATATACTACTCCAACTTATAAATTGAAGAGTTGGTTTAAAATAGGAACGACAAAACAAGGATCTGGTTCTATTCGTATTTCACAACAAGATGGAACATCAAATCCAGAAAGAAATGGATATTTCAGGAGAAACTGAATTATCCGCATATGAAGTTGAGCAAAAAATTTATAGATTTTACGAAAGACTTGGAAAAAGAGTTCTCTGATATTTGTATTCCAATTTCTTAAAGAAATTATGAAATTGAAGAATTAATATATAACTACAAAAATAATCTATATTATGAAAGTAGGATTAGACTTAACAAAGACTAAAATAAAGAAATTCAATGATTTCCAGGTTATACAAGAATCAAAATCATTTGATATTGAGAAAGCTAGGGAATCAGCTAAAAATATTGGACTTGACCTAACAAAGGAAAAACAAAGTGATAAAATTGATTTAACTAAATATGGAGAAGATATTGAGTAATTTTTTAATAAATTTAAAAAAGAAATAGAAATTAAGAAAAAAATATATCTAAGATATATAGGTCGACTTTATGCCTATTTTTCTTAATTATATCATAAACCATTTAGAATCTATAATATTTAATTTAATAATAATGTCATCCCCTTTTTTAAAATATATGAATTTATCATTTAATGTGATTTTAGTATCCATAAAAACATCTAAATTATTATATTTACCAATATTATAAATATCACTATCACCATAAGTTAAATTTGAATCTGGTACTTGATTAAAATTTGGACTTCCCTGTATAAATATACCTGTTGTTACTCCAACAACCATACTATCAATATCGTCTCTTTTATCGTCTATTATATTATCTAATTTATTTAAAAGAGAATTAAAGGAATCTATTGGATTATCCTCATTTATTTTAATATTTATTTCCATATTAATTTAATTATTTTTTTATAAATTTTCCATATTCATTTATATTTTTAAAAATGTTATCATCTACTATAATTTCTTTTGTTTTTAAGATATCTCCATTTGTAAATATATTAAATATAATTTTATATTGATCTCCTTCTTTAAATTCAAAATCTTTAAAATATACAAATTGTTTATCTATATTTTTAATTTCATCTAGTATGAGTTTTTCATTTTTAATTACAGATAATTTCAAATTTCTATCATCCAGTGAATTTGCTGAGCTAAACCAAATAACAAATTTATTAGGGTCATTTTCTAATGGTAATATTGTATAATATTCAATTAAAGAAAATAAATTAATTTCACTATTTGGAAATAAATCATTTTCATTAATTTCTTTAAGTAATAAAATATTAGATTCATCTTTTAAGTTATGGTAAAAGAAATTTTCTAAACAATTTGTATTTGATCCAATTTCATTTAGCTCATTTTTATATGATTCTTCATTTAGAAAATATTTAAATTTATTTAAAAAATAATCAATTTCTGTTATAAAAAATATTGTTTTGTAATGTATTCCCTCTCTTTCTGGAGTATTCATAAAAAATGCCTTTTTGTTTTCACTAATCATTTCTTTTATTATATCATCTATAACTTTTTTATCTGTATGACTAAAAACCATATCGAAATTAGTGCAAACAGCAATATCAAAACCCTGTTGCTTTGCTAGTAATATACTATTATAATAATTTAAATAAACTCCAAGTGCGTGATTTGTATTATTTCCATTTTTCGTTATATTCAAAAGAGCATAATATTCATCTGTATTAAACCAACTCTTAGTAAAAAAGTCATGATTTATAATTGGATTATTTTTATCATAAATTAAATAATCTACGGAAGATTGTATTTCTGGAGATACAGGACAATGAGATGTTAAAATAATTTTTTCACCAAAAGATTTAATTTGATTTAAACATTTTAATGTTATATCCTCTGACATTTTAAAACTAGGATGTGATGTAATGGAATACACAATTTTATTTTTAGCAAGTATTAGTTGATTGATTCTTTCGATATTATATTTATCATTCATATAAATTTTTGGATCAAAGTATTGTAAATATAGATTCTTATAACCAATTTTCTCGTAATTGAAATTTTCATAAACTTTAACACTTTCATTAGAAGTTATCCATGTTTCTAAAAAAAATCTATTTTCATTTTTAACAATATCCGGAAGTGTTCTTACATATTCTGATTTTGTCCAAAAGAAATTACCACCTACTACTTTTTTACGATGCATATCATTATAATTCCAATCAACACAAACTATATCATTATTTTTTAGATTTTCAATATTTTGTTCCCATTTATTAATAGTAAAATAATTAAGATATTTTCTCCAGGTGGGTATTCCAATATTTTCTGGTATTTGTTCACTATAAACACCCTTTAAGTGAAAATAACAAATGTACGCATGTTTATTTTCACAATATTCTTTTAAAAATTGAAGTGCATCATATTCATAATTATTTGATTTTAATTTAATTATATTCCATTTTTTTAATGTATCTTCTTTATTAATTATTTCCTCTAGTTCTCTATAAATATTTTTATCACTCGCATAAGCTGTTGTAAAAATTTCTGTACATTTATCATAAAGTCCATATTGCTTCATTAAAGATATTTGATCTTCTAATATTTTTTTCCAGTTATTTTCTAAATAGCAATGGTGTATAATTGTAGTTCTTGGTATAATTTGTCCAAAAAATCTATGATTAGCTATAATATCAGGAATATATTTAATAGTATATCCTTTTTGTAAAATAACAGATTCACAATTTCTTATATACCTGTGATCATGTCCAAAATAATCATCCCACTTGAACATTTTACCAACATCAGCTTTAAATAAGATGCCTAATTGATCTATCTCACATTCTTGAATTTTATCTGAAAGAGGCAATACATAATTAAACCATTCTTTATCGTTATAATGAATTCTTGAAATTACCATACCAGTGTTATTATCCACCTGGGCTAACATTTTTTCTAAATAATCTGGATATAATATATTATCATCGTCTAAATGAACTATAAAATCTCCAGTCACTTTATTTAAAAGAAAATTTCTTTGAGCTGCTCCATAATTATTATGTTGTTCTATTTCATAATAAAAAACATTTTCGTGTTGGTTATCTAGTTTAAATTTTTCATATTCATCAGAATAACCATCATGACAAATAAGTATTTCAACATTTTTATGTTTTTGTATTAATACTGATTCGATGGATTCTTTCAATAAATTAAATCTATTGTATGTAGGTATTAAAACACTAACTTTATAAGATTTCTTTTTTTCAAATTCATCTTTTCTTACTATCCATGTCCCAGCATGCACTTTACGAATTTCTATATTATCTTTACCAAAAAATTCATTGACAGCTCTTACAACACCTTCCCATTCATTACCTTCAATGCCATGTTCATTATAATCATGTCCAGCAATAACACCATTCATTTTAACTTTTGGATACCATTTTTCTATGTCTTTTTTAATAGATTCATAATCGTGTGCACCATCTAAAAATACAAAATCTAATGACTCATTTTCGTATGTATCAGCTATATATTCAGAGTATCCTATAATTGGATTTATATAATTTATAATAGGAGATACATTTGATATAAATTTATCATATAATGACATCTCTAATCCATTTATTATTTCTTTATGTGATTCTTCATCAGAACCAGCCCAAGTATCAATTGTATCAAATTTTATATTTTTATTTGAATTGGCTATCTCAACAGCCATATAAGAAGTTGATTTGCCCATCCAAGCCCCAATCTCAACAAAATGAGAATTATCTTTTGATTTTTCCACCATTTCGGTATAAATAGATTGAAAATCAAACCACCCATCTATATTTTGATAAATATGATCAATTTTTGATTTTTTATAATCTTTCGGATTTATTGGAATATAATAAAACCCATAATCTTTTGGTATATAAAAATTATAATATTTATTTTGTATTTTATTGATCCATTTTTCACATTCTACTCTTACCCAAGTAATACCGTCATCATCTATTCTATCTTTATCTGGATTATTATCTGGATTAAAAATTAATTCTGGTAATTTTTTTAGATAGTTTGTATTTGCCCACCAGAAATTACCACTAAATAATGGTTCTAATTTATTGTAATTATATAAAGCACCAACTACATCATAACCTTGATCTAATTTTTGGACGCAATTTTTCCACTTTTCAATATTAAAATATTCAAGGCAATCTCTCCAACTATTTATAGCGTCTTTATTTATATTTGATTTATTTGAACTCCAAACACCCTTTAAATGGAAATATAAAACATATCCATCTTGCATTTTTGAAAAATTATGTAATTGCTGTATTGTAGGATATTCATATAAGTTATCATATATTCTATTTATATAAATTTTAAATAAAGTATCATGTTTTTCTATTTTATTTTTAAATGTGTTGAAAGACTCATCATCGCCATAAACTCCCATATAAAATGATGTTAATTCATCATATAATTCGCTTTCTTTTAATAACTTTAATTGATTATCTAATATATCTTCCCAATTGTTTATTAAATAATTATGAGAAAAAGCATATAATGGAGTTGATTCGTTATTAGTATTGTTATTATTTTCCAGAACTTCAATACAATTTAAATATCTTTCGTTATACTCATTTAACGTCGTTAAACTAAAAGGTTTATTATGGGAACCACATCCGCCTGATAAATTCCATTCACTTAATCTATTAGCTACATTAGCGGATCTAAATGTTAAATAATTATGTGATAACCATTTATAATGTAAATTTTTAATTTCGACTTTATCACTATATTTAACCGGGCCAGTTGGTTCACAATCATGAGACCCAATATGATAATTAATATCTATATTTGATTTAAAAATTGATTTTTTAGCTAGAAATACATTATCTGAAATACCTCTTTTTATTTTATCATGTATGTAAATTCCTTTTTCAAATTTTGGAAATTTTTTAGACATCATATCAAATCCACTTGTAAATGGGATTGTAACTCCATTCAAATCATAATCTTTTAATTTGTTTTTTAAATCTGGGTGATATATAAATTCATCTATATCACAAACTATTATCCAATCATATTTATCTCTATATGGTTTCCATGCATTATTTCGTAAATAACTAAGATGTCTATCATCTAACTTATCATTTGGTTCTATTACCAGTTCAACATTAGAATATTTTTTTATTATATCTATTGAACCATCTGTACTCCCACCATCATAAATTAATATTTTATCTACTTTAATAAAATTCGTATAATGATCTAGATAAAATGGAAGTATAGGTGCCTCATTATAGCATAATGAAAATACTAAAATTTTTATATCAGTTTTTTTTGAAAATAAAAATTGCCACTCTTTTAATATTAAATCATAATCATTATTCATTAAATAGGGTATTAATCTATGACCTTTACCTTTATAACTTTCTTTATCATGTATATCATCTATTAGAATAAGATGTTTATTATTCAAATATTTTTCAGATTTTAAAAAACAAATAAGATGATTTATTTCAGATTCTAATTTATCTTCTTCAGATCCAATATAATCCCAAGCATCTAAATATAAAAGATCTATTTTATCATTAAAATCATTGAAAAATTTTAACCCATCATAACAAATTAAATTAATTTTATCTGTGAGTAGTCCCATTTTTTCTAATTCCCTTTTACCTTTTTCTATATACTCACTTTCTATATCAACTGAATAAAATTTACCACCATAATTATTAACAAACCAACTAAAAAAAACTGTTGAACACCCATCGCCCGTATTATCAAAATTCCTTTGAGTTCCTATTTCTACAATTACTGGTGATTTTATATTATTTTCTATTATATATTTAATTGATGGTATAAATCCCCCTCTACCATGTTCTGGAGCGCTATTTAATAAATTGTTAATATATAAATCATTATTCATATAATCAATATTATTTTTCAGTTATATTAAAATTTAATAATAATGTTTTAATAAGTTTCTTTTTCTTTAATGCTCAATAAAAGAAAATATTTTTCTTATAAACATTTTTATTTTTTTATCATATTAAATAAAGATTAATATGAATATTTTAATAATTAATATAGGTCCATACGGCGATGTTTTAAGAACAACAATACTTTTAAATGAATTTATTGGACATAAAGTATATTGGCTAACTTCAATAAAAAATAAAGATATTCTTGTATCGGAATTAATTTATAAAAAATTTTATATAGAAAATATATTATCAGATTATTATACTATATATTATGATATTGTTATTAGTTTAAATGAAGAATATCCATTCAAATATGATGTCAAATGTAATAAATTAATAGGCATTGACAAAAATAAAGAATATACAAATGATAGCTCTTATTGGTTCGATATGTCATTATCTAGTAAATATGGTAAGGAAAAAGCAAATGAATTAAAAATGAAAAATAGAAAAACCTACAATCAAATAATTATAGAGATGGTAGGCGGAAATTGGGCAGAACAAGATTATGTATTCCCCTTTAATAAAGTGGAATCAAATAAAATTGGTTTAATTGATTCTGTTAGTGGAATATGGAAAAGCAAAAAATGGAATGGGTTCAATAAATTATATGAATTATTAAAATCCGATGGATTAAATGTATCTTTTTTACAAAGAAAACTTACATTAAAAGAACATATTAATGATTTGAATGATTGTAATTTAATTATTTGCCCTGATACTTTTGGGATGCATTTAGGGATTGCTTTAAAAAAGAAAGTTATATCATTATTTAATAGTACATCACCTTATGAAATTTATGATTATGGAAGATTATATAAAATTGTAAGTCCCGTTTATGAAAAATTCTTTTATTCTAAAGAATATGACGAAAATCTTTCAAATTCTATTGATGTTGAATTGGTATATAAAAAAATAAAAGAAATATTATGATTGGAGAAAAAATAGAGAATATAATAAAAAATAAAATAAAAGAAGTTTTAGATGAATCAAAAGAGGTTAATATGCCTGATGATATTATAGAAACTGACAATATTGGAGAGGTAATAGAGAAATTGGCTATACTTCATTGTAGAATGTGGTATTTAGAGGACGCTATTGGTGTGTCTAAAAATGACAATGAAATTGCTGACTTAAAAAGAAAAATTGATATTTGTTTCAAAGTTAAACGTCCGAGATATGTTGAAGCCATAAACAAAATGATTGATAAATCCATAATAGAAGGAAAATCTTTACAGGAGGATTCAGTTAAACTCTATAAAGGATTTGATATTTAATGAATAATAATATATTTTAAATAAACTTTTTTATAATGTTTATATACATATATATTATATAAAAAATAAAATTATGAATGAAGAAAGCTCTAATAACTGGAATCACTGGGCAAGATGGTTCATATTTAGCGGAACTCCTTTTAGATAAGGGATATGATGTTCATGGTATAATTAGACGTTCTAGTTCTTTTAATACCGGCAGAATTGATCATATTTATAAATATTTACATTTGTATTATGGTGATGTAACAGACACTCTATCATTACAAAATATAATCCAAGAGGTTAAACCAGATGAAATATATAATCTTTCTGCACAATCTCATGTAGCAGTTTCATTTGAATTGCCAGAATATACAGGTCAAGTAGATGCTCTTGGAGTATTAAAATTATTAGAATCTGTTAAAAAATATTCCCCAAATACAAAAATATATCAAGCTTCAACGTCCGAATTATTCGGTAAAGTTAAAGAAATCCCACAAAAAGAAACAACTCCGTTTCACCCAAGATCACCATATGGTGTATCAAAATTATACGCGTATTGGATATGTAAAAATTACAGAGAATCATATGATATGTTTATATCCAATGGAATCTTATTTAATCATGAATCTAGTCGTAGAGGAGAAACATTTGTTACTAAAAAAATAACAATGGGATTGGCTAATTGGTTAAAAACATTTAAACCTATAAAATTAGGAAATCTAAACGCTAAAAGAGATTGGGGATATGCCAAAGATTATGTATATGGAATGTGGTTAATGTTACAGCAAGAAAAACCAGATGATTTTATTTTAGCTACGGGCGAATCACATTCAATTAGAGAATTTGTTGAAGAATCATGTAAATATATAGGAATAAATATAGAATGGATTGATGATGGAATAAATGAAAAAGGAATTGAAAAAAATTCGGGTTCTGTTATAATAGAAATAGATCCCAAATATTTTAGACCTTCTGAAGTTGATTTATTATTAGGAGATCCAACAAAAGCTAAAAATATGTTGGGATGGAAAGCTAAAACTAAATTTAAAGACTTAATTAAAATAATGATGGAGCACGATTTAAAACAATTAAACAGATAAAATTTAAATTTATATTTTATATAAACAAAAAATAATGATAGATAAATGCAAATACTAGTTACTCCAGAAGATATAATAAAAAGATGTTTATGGTTAGAATATAAAAGATTTTGTTTAAAAAATAAAAATGATAACGAAATTAAATTAATAATAGAGGAAAATAAACCTGTTGTATTAAGCGAGGAAGACGCTTATGTTATAGGATTATTGAAAATTGTTGAAACTCCTAATTTATCTCATAGATTAAAAGAACATATATTAGAAACTCTTAAAATAAGAAGTAATATATTTAATAATAAACTTTATATAATAAAATCAATAGCTTTAAAAGAAATTAGTTATTTTGTAAATAGATTCCCTGATGAATTTAAAGCCTCATTTGAATATAAGACCGGTATAGATGAGTTAAAAGATTTTTCAGATAAAATATATAATAAGGTGGATAAACTCACAACATATCCATTTCAAATAGGAGATAAAACATATATTCATATATCTTCAAATTCAGTAAAAGATATAATTGAAGGTAAAGAAAAAAAAGAAAAAGATCCAGCAGAAAATTAATAATAAAGTTAATAATTTGACAATACTGCTGACACAGACAACAAAAACAAAAATAAAATGAGAATTTATCAATTAAGAACAGCAAAAGAGTTTATGAATGACACTTTTTGGAAAAATCAAAATTTAACAACAGAACAATTAATGCAAATATATGCAGAAGATGTTTCTAAAAGATTTGCTGCTGAATGTGTTAATGAAGCACTTGGAAACAAAATGGAAGTATCAAATGTACTTCATAGTAAAATTGAGTCAATGTATAAAAATATAATTTGGGAATAATGAAAAAATCAAAATTTAGAGCGTGGGATGAGCAAAATAAGATTATGCATCACGATTTTCAATTCATTAAAT
>Ga0265294_10005356_pt1 | contig 15670 bp, 15 predicted proteins | sample MunlanPumphouse3_FD_192504 | JGI IMG/M metagenome (GOLD analysis project Ga0265294, IMG submission 192504) | Groundwater microbial communities from a municipal landfill in Southern Ontario, Canada - Pumphouse #3 | ecosystem: Environmental > Aquatic > Deep subsurface > Groundwater | place...
ATCCCCGGCGCCGGACCGTCCTCTCGCCCTCCTCCGCAACCCGCCCGCTGATCAGGATGGTCTGTTCTTTTACCGGGATCTCCTTCTCCGCGCGTTTCAGGGCCTGGTCAACGACGTACCTCACACCGCTGCAACAGGGCACCTCCATGTGCAGGACCGTGATCGAGCGGATCGTATGCTGCGAGAATATCTCCGCGAGTTTCGTGACGTACCCCTCAACATCCGTGTCCAGTTTCGGGCAGAACATGATCGCGATCCTGTCCCGCAGAAAATCCCGGTGAAAGTCCGCGTATGCAAAGGGAACGCAGTCCCCGGAGATGAGGAGATCCGCGTCGTCGAAGTACGAGGCCGCGGCGTTCAGGAGCTTCAACTGGACCGGCCATTGCCTCAACTCCGACTCCGTCCGTACGGCACGCTCACTCTCCCTCGCATTCCCTCGCGGAAGGCTTCTCGCAGCGGAGCCGGGACACCCCGCCGGGACACTCTCTACAACATCCGCATGGCCTCCCGCGGAGTCGTGCCGGGGAACCGGAATCGCGTTCGCGGTCAGGTACTCGATCGCCTGGTGATACAGGTCCGCCTCCCCGTGGCCGATAAGGTGCTCAAGGTGCGCCTTAATGACCGCTTCTCCCTGCGGGACGATCGTTGCCATCACGGCCTTCTCGTCGTATGGGCCGGCCTCCCGCTCAATGACGCAGATCGCCCCCTCCGGACACGTCCCGATACAGGCGCCGAGTCCATCGCAGAAGAGGTCGCTCACGAGCCTTGCTTTGCCGTCGATGATCTGGAGCGCTCCTTCCGGGCAGTCCGGTATGCAGAGCCCGCACCCGGTGCACTTCTCCTGGTCGATATCGATGATCTTTCTCTTCATCCGCGACTCCCTCCGTTTAGTAGATCTTCTAGCCAGTTGGTGCCCAAAAATGTTTGGAGGATCCGGAGCTTATGGCTCGCCCGGGATTGTCCGCGAACTTCATGCTGCTGTTGTTAGCCGGGGTCGGAAAAGGTGGAGAAGCCGAATACCTATCTGAAAACCCCGATAGCAGTTGTGATCTCTTCTGTACTGGAACCGTCGCTGATAAGGTAATCGTTAACACTGGCCAGCACATCATCCAGGAGACCGCTGACGAACCGCCAGGAAGGCTTCACGGATTCCGGGAGGTATCGTTCAACCACGTGGCTGAGGGACCCGTCTTCTCCGATACCCGAATACGTCTCGACGAAAACGACCGTTCCACTGGTTCCACCGTCGAGCACCGTCTCGTCGGGCCTGTCGACCAATTTAAGACGGGCAACGTTCCCGGGCTGCACGGAGACCATGTCGCCGTGAAGGAGTGTCTCTCCAACTGTTGCAGGGATGATATGCGCTTCCCGACAGATGAAAGAGGACCCTCCGGAGTCGACGTAGGTGATCTGGCCGAGGGTAACATCGCCGGTCTGCACCTGCAGCACCGTCCGGAAAGCATCGACCTGGAAGGGGTTGTCCTGCCCGGCGGCGCATACCGCAGGGACGGCAATGCCCGTCATTACAACCGCCGCGATGAGGAACAAAAGACTCCGTGTCATAGCCAATTTTTAGTATAGGACTATTTATTCTCTCCCGTCGGCTCATTGAGGAGCGTATATTTTCCGGTTGCTCATAATCCTGATAACACGTGGCTGCAGGACCTATCCAGCCGCCCGGATCTCGTAAACTCGGGTTCCCCGCTCCGGGAACTCACCCTGCCAGGTGCCTTCCGTTCGGCTGGTGCTCCTGGATCACCGGAAGAAAGCAATTATCTCTGGACAAAGAGATGATCTTGATTAATGCCCTATCTGCCGATCCGCCATCCTGCCCCCGCCTTCGACGTATTCAACATCTACTTCGAGCAGATCTACGACCCGACGATGCACGTCGTCTTCACGTTCGACGGCGAGGTCGACGCCGGGGCTATGAGGGAGGCGACGGTGAGGCTGATCGCGTCCGACCCCTACCTCCGGTCCCGGTACGCAGAGGTGGACGGCCGGCCCGTCTGGGAAGAGATCCCGGAGGAACTATGGGAAGGGGCGTTCGTTCTCGTCCCGCCCGGTGAAGACGGAGGCCGGCCCCTCACAGCGCCCCCGCCACCACTCGACGTCCGCGCCGGGCCGCAGGTGCGGGCCGGCCTCTACCGGAGAGAGGAGGGGGATATCGTCGCCGTCACCTGCCATCACGGCTTCTGCGACGCCTCAGGTGCCATGATCCTTGCCCGGGAACTCTTTGCGATCTACCGGGGAATCATGGAGGACCCGGACTTCCGGCCGGTCCCCCGCGATCCTTATGACCGGAGCACGGCCCACATTCTTGCGATCTACTCCGGGGAGGAGCGGGAGCAGGCGCTCGCGGAGGAGGAACCCTTCGTCGACCGGTGGCGCTTCCCGGTCGAGCAGGCCGGGAGGGGGACGCCTCGCATCGCCTGCCGGACGCTCCCGCCCGAACGCCTTGAACTTGCAAAAGCATTTGGCAAACAGCACGGGGCCACGGTGAACGATGTCCTCATCGGCGCGTTCTTCCTTGCTCTTCTAAGGGTCCGGGGCAACCCATCGGACCGGGGAACACCTCTATCGCTCCTGACCTCGGCCGACCTGCGCAGGAAGCACCCCGGGTGCCACGGCGAGGGCCTGCCCATGAACCTCTCCATCGCCTACGAGATCACCCTCTCTGCAGAAGTGGGAGCGGAACTGGCGGATGTCATCGACCAGGTGACAGCCATAACGGCCCGCCGCAAGGCGGGAGATCTTGGCCTTGCGGCCATTCTCTTCTACGAAGAGATCCTGGCAGGCGGGATGCCGGCGGTGAGAGCGTTCTACGACGGGATGCTCGGGAGGTACCAGGCATCCGGCCAGAAAAACCCGGTCTTCTCCAATCTAGGAGTCTTCGACCCCGGCGATTACCTTCCGGTCCCCGGAAAGGACGGTGCGGCGCTCGATATCCAGGACATCCAGTACCTCCCCTGCTCCTGCTGGCCGTATGGGTTTCTGCTGTTAGCCTCCTCGTTCCGCGGCCGCCTGACGATCATGACGGCGTACGAGGAGGGGCCCTACTCGACGGCCGTTGTGGAGCGGTTCCTTGAATACGTGGACGAGTACCTTCCGTGAGATCTGTCGCACGGAGCAGGCCAGAACAGAGGCAGCACCGGTAGATGCCGCATCCCTGTCCCGGGGCAGACTCACTCCCTTTTTTCTCCTGCTGCGCCTACCATTGAGTTGATCAGGACGATGCCGGACCCGGCGGGTATCTCTCTGCCGGGTCCGGCATCGTGCGTACAGGGGTTACTGGTATGGACACTACACTCTGTGTAAAACCGGTCGGCATCGTGCATGCCGACGAAGGATCGTTCTCGATTGAGATCGCCGAACCGTTCCGGCCCGCCCTTCTGGGCCTTGACGGATTCAGCCATATGCTCGTGCTCTGGTGGTGCGACCAGGTTGATACGGAAGAGTGCCGGAACGAGACGGTTTGTAAAAAACCATATACGAAAGGCCCGGCGAGGATCGGGGTCTTCGCGACCCGGTCCCCGGTCAGGCCAAACCCGATCGCGCTCTCGGCGGTTCCGGTGCTCGGCATCGATGCCGCCGCGGGCGTCATCAGGGTCGCCTACATCGACGCGGACGACGGGACGCCGGTGCTCGATATCAAGCCCTATCTCCCGGCCACCGAGCGGATCCGGGACGTGGAGGTCCCGGGGTGGTCCTCCCACTGGCCGCAGTGGTACGAGGAGAACGAGGGGTTCGACTGGGCGGCGGAGTTCACGGACGAGGAGTGAGCGGGGGTATGCCGACCAGCGGCAACGACCGCGAAACCTATCACCCCCAACGCCCAACCCCGACCCATGCCTCCTACGAGGATACTCGCGTTCAGCGATCTCTCCTGGGGGACGAGGGAGCGGGGTGCGCCCGCCGGCTGTAAGGTCGACCGGGACTCATTCCTCCGCCGGGTCGAAGAGGCGAGCCCGGCAATCGTCGTCTTCGCCGGGGATGCCGCCTACGACCGGTGTTCGCGGTCGGGGCTCGACGAGACGGAACTCTTCCTCGGCCTCCTCCAGGAGATCGCGGCGGGAGGTCGGCACTGCGTCGTCGTCGAGGGGAACAACGACGACACAATGGGCACCTACGGCCGGGTCCGGGATGCGGCGGGGGCAAGCCCCTATCTCCACGAGATCTCGGGAAAGGCGGAGACCGTCCGCGGCATACGCTTCCTCGGCGTCCCGACCGGGAGGGAGAAGAGGATGGCCGGCCCGGCCGAAGGGCCGGTCGATATCGTCGTGGCCCACGCCCCTCTCGCGAACCGGGTCTGGCTCTTTGACATCCCGTCGGCGTGCATCCTCACCGGACATTACGGGATGATGGCAGGCGTCGTTGCCGGGAAGGCCTACGTCGCCCTCGACTGCTCCCCGGCCTCCTGGGCGGTTATCGACTGGGACGAGAGATGGCGGCGGATCGAATACACAGTCGGGGCGTGCCGGATCGAGATGCACCCGGAGGAGGAGGTCGCCGCGACCGGCTGCGACCCGGCCGAACTCCGGCGCCTGACAGAGGGGACGGGGGCGCTCCCGTTCCGGGAGGAGGTCGAGGCGCTGCGGAGGGTGAAGAGTGAGATCGCGACCCCCGGCCGGGAGGAGGCCTTCCGGCGCCTGCTCGCGCTCGGGATCAAAAAGACGCACATCGAGCGGTACCTCGGCAGTCGGCGAGATCGTAGAGAGGGACGGGTTCCGGTGCGGCCCCGTTGAGCGCTCACCTGGGCAGCGTCACTCTACCCACCGCACCTTCCGCCCGGGCTCCGGGTCGTGCCGCGGCCTGTCGCGTCGAACACATCCATAGTCACGCACGCTCCTTACCGCCACGCCACCTGCACCGGGTTGCGGCGGGGGATGCCCCGGGGTACATACTGCGGGTTGCCAAAGAGCATCGCGTAGGCGAACTTCCGACCTCCGGGGATGCCGATCTCCTTCTGGAGCGGCTCGTAGGATGCAGCGGCCATCGAGACGAACCCGGCCCAGCAGGTGCCGATGCCGAACGCCGGGGCGGCGACATCGAAGTGCGCCATCGCGATGATCGCGTCCACGGACGCGACCGGGTTCCCTTCCGGAATATGGGCGACGAGCAGGTGCGGGGCGCCGCGGCAGATGACGTCATTGCCTGCCTCCCAGGCACGGATGAGCCCCGGCACATGGCCGCTCATCGGATGGCTGCTCCCCACCAGGGTTTTCATCCACTGAACCGTCAGTTCGGCAACCTTCCAGGCCTTCTCGGGGTCATGGACGACAATCCACCGGACCGGCTGCCCATTTCCTCCCGACGGTGCATACCGGACGATGTCGAGGACCGCGAGGATCGTCTCCCGGAGAACGGGCTCATCGGTGTAGCGGCGCACCGACCGGCGCTTCTGCAGGTAGATCCGGAGGTCGCCGGGCGGGAGCGTGCCCGCACCGGGCAGGACATCCGCCTTCTCCTCCGGCCTGACGTTCAGGGTAAGCGCCTGCGCCGGGCAGAAAGCCTCGCAGTGGCCGCAGGCGATGCACATGCCGGCCTTCTCCTCCGGGACCCCGGGGAGGGTGTCTTCGTCCGTCGAACCGACGATTGCCGAAGGGCAGACGGCCGAGCAGGCCCCGCAGCGGGTGCAGAGGGCCTCATCGACGATTGTGATCTCCATTCAGGCCCCCGGCGCCTGCTGCACCAGTCTTTTACCGGCACTCCAGGCGTCGCCGGCGTGCTCCCCGAGCCTGTGGTAGCGGTTGTCGGGCATGGTCAGGAGGAGCGGGTCGATCGCCGCGTAGTCCGGCTTCCCGTCCCGGATCACTCCCTCATCCGCATACGCCCCGACGATCTCACCGATGAAGACCGTATGGGTCGGGAGCGAAATGGTCTCGACAAGGCGGCACTCGAGGTTGACCGGGCACTCCCGGATCATTGGTGCGGTCGCAAGCGTCCCGTAGAAGAGATCGAAGACGCCTGACTTGTCGACCGTATGCCCCGATACCAGCCCGCAGTAGTCGGTCTTCTCCACCAGGGCCGAGGAGGGGACGTTCACCGAGAAGGTCTCTGTCTCTGCGATCCCTTCCGGTGTATGGTGGGAGTTTGCGATCCCGCAGAGAAGCATCGGCGGGTTGGCGTTTACCCGCGAGCACCAGCCCACGGCCATGAAGTTCGCCTTTCCGTTCACCTGCGTCCCGACGAGCACGACCGGCATCGGGATGAAGAAGTTCCTTCCAATCTCGCTCTTTTCCATGATTATACCTCACTCCCGGCAGGGTGCCGGGCGCGTCAGCATAGATAGTCCTTTCGCCCGCAGAGATCCGGACCATCAGGATAAAATATCCCATAAGAGGAGATATAGGGAATACAGGCATTCCGGTAACTTACTTTCATTGGTGTAACCATGACCTACACGAAGAATGGCAGGACCTTCCACTGCCCCGTGGAAGCAGCTCTCGACGTCATCGGCGGCAAATGGAAGCCGCTCATCCTCTGGCACCTCTGTGACGGCGTCAAACGCTTCTCCGAACTGCAGAGGGAGCTTCCCGGCGTCAACGCGAAGATGCTCACCCGGCAGCTCCGGGAACTGGAGGGGGACGGGGTCGTGCGGCGGACGGTCTACCCCGAGGTGCCGCCCCGGGTGGAGTACGCCGTCACCGAGTTCGGCAGGACCCTCCTCCCGATCATGGAGGCGCTCTGCGCCTGGGGAACGCAGTACCTCGGGATAGACGACGCGGCGGCGCCGGGGTGCCCGGCGAAGGTGGGGAGAGAAGAGGCATGAACGCACCGGCGCCTCACGTCGAGTACCGCACCACGGACATCGCCGGCATCGAGGTTATCCGCCCGCTCTGGGCCGGACTGAACGCCCACCACCGTGCCCATGCCCGGGCGTTTAAGGACCTGTACGAGCGGATGACCTTTGACGACCGGAAGGCGTACTTCGCCGGGGTGGCGGCGGTCGGGGCGCTGCGGGTCGATCTCGCCTTCGACCCGGCGGCGGAGATGTGCGTGGGCTACTGCATCAGTTCGCTCTCGCCGGAATCTGTGGGCGAGATCGAGTCTGTTTACGTCGACGAGGCGTATCGTTCGGCGGGGATCGGCACGGATCTCGTACACCGGGCGCTCGGGTGGCTCGACGCGAACGGTTCGGCCGTGAACCGGGTCTCGGTCGCCGACGGGAACGAGGAGGCCTTCTCGTTCTACCGGCGGTTCGGGTTCTACCCCCGCCGGACGGTGCTTGAGCAGAAGAGGGAGTAACATGGAGTTCACCGTAAGAGAGATGACCGCCGCTGACTGGGACGACATCCGCCGGATCTACCTTGAGGGGATCGCCACCGGCAATGCAACGTTTGAGTCGGAGGCACCTTCATGGGAGCGCTGGGACGCAAGCCATGTTCGGTCCTGCCGCCTCGTTGCGGCCAGTGGCCGGAGGGTAGTTGGCTGGGCGGCGGCGAGCCCCACCTCCGGGCGTCCGGCCTACGCCGGCGTCGCCGAGGTCAGTATCTACGTCGAAAACGACGCCCACGGGCGGGGGGTCGGGAGCGCGCTCCTTGCCGGGCTCATCGCCGCATCGGAGCAGGAAGGGTTCTGGACGCTCCAGGCAGGCATCTTCCCGGAGAACGAAGCGAGCCTCGCCCTCCATGCGAAGCACGGTTTTTGCGTCATCGGCTGCCGCGAACGTCCGGGCCGGATGAAAGACGGCAGATGGCGGGACGTGCTGCTTCTCGAGCGGAGGAGCAGGGAGGTAGGCCTCTGACGTGCGCCGGGACGCCCCCGATCCCCCCGAATCGTTTATTAATCGCCCCTTCGTAGATCTCCCCATGGACCCGATCATCGAAGCGATACGGCAGGAGTTCGCGGCACACGCAGACCCTGAGATCTGCGAAAAAAGCCAGCGGTTCTTCAAGGAGGAGGTCCGGTGCTACGGGATGAAGACTGCAACCGGGATCGCAATTGCAAAGAAGTACTGGAAGGAGGTCAAAACCCGCGAGAAAGAGGAGATCTTCGCCCTCTGCGAGGAACTCTATTCGTCGGGGATGATGGAGGAGGCGTTCGTGGTCTCCGAATGGGCTCCGCGGCTCGCCGACCGCTACGAGCCCGGAGACATCGCCGTCTTCCGGCACTGGATCGAGACCTACATCACCAACTGGGCCACCTGCGACGGCCTCTGCAACCACGCCGTCGGGGACTTCATTGTGCGGTACCCGGAGAAGATCGAGGAACTGAAGCGCTGGACTGAGTCGGGGACCCGCTGGATGCGGCGGGCAGCGGCGGTCTCGCTGATCGTGCCGGCGAAGCACGGGATGTTTCTCGACGAGGCGCTTGAGATTGCCGATCTCCTCCTGACCGATACGGACGATCTGGTGCAGAAAGGCTATGGGTGGCTCTTAAAAGAGGCGAGCCGGAAGCACACGGCCGAGGTCTTCTCCTACGTCATGGCAAACAAGCGGGAGATGCCCCGGACGGCGCTCCGGTACGCCATCGAGCTGATGCCGAAGGACCTGAAGGCCGAGGCGATGAAGAAGGACTGGTAAGGCGGGGGCCGCATCCCCGTCACCGTCCATTGTCGCAACGTAGGTCACGGGGTTTTCGTTTGCGAATTTCACGCAGTCGGAAAAGTCCATTCTTCGTCCTCAAGTATTTTTACGGAGAGTTGGTTATAAAGGGTTTCGAGAACCCCCTGGTGGAATCCAGTGGGGATCTCCGGCAAGCTGGACTATCGTTGGGATGGACTCGACAGCGAAGACGGGGGGCCCTCACCGGTTCAGACAGGCACACCTCTCCTGCGTTGGGGAACATGAATAGATTTTAACATCTTTAAGGAGAAGCTCGGTACGATGAAGAGCCCTTTTCACGTCATGATCATACCCACGCTCGGTTGTCCATCCAGATGCCATTACTGCTGGAGTTCTGATGAAGGGTCTCCGAAGATGAGTATCGAGACCGTCCGGGAAGTGGGGGAATGGCTCAAAGACTACCGGTCCGACCAGGTCACCATCACCTTCCACGGGGGAGAGCCGCTCCTTGCCGGCGCAGATTTTTACCGGCAGGCACTCCCCATTCTCTCCGAGGGCCTCGCCCATCTTAAGCCGACGTTTGCCCTGCAGAGCAACCTCTGGCTGCTCACCCCGGAACTGGCCCGGGTGCTTGCAGAATACCATATCCCTATCGGCTCCAGCATCGACGGCCCCGAGGAGATCAACGACGTGCAGAGAGGGAAGGGCTACTATGCAAAGACCATGCGGGGGTATGAGATCGCGACGGAGAACGGACTTGAGGTCAGGTTCATCTGCACGTTCACCTGCCGGTCGGTCGAGCATAAGGAGGAGATCTTCAACTTCTTCCTGCAGAACGGGTTCCCCCTCAAACTGCACCCGGCGCTGCCGTCTCTCCGGAGCGAGGACCCAAAAGAGTGGGCGCTGGAACCGGAGGCGTACGGAGAACTGCTGGTCTATCTTCTCGACAAGTACCTGGAGAACCTGGGAAAGATCGAGATCATGAACATCAACGACCTCTGTAAGTGCATCTTCACCCGGCACGGCACCGTCTGCACGTTTGTGAACTGCATGGGAAACACCCTCGCCGTCGGGCCGGACGGGAGCATATACCCCTGCTACCGCTTTATCGGGATGCCGGAGTACGTTATGGGCAATGTCTACGACCGCCCCACCGCTGAAGACCTCGGCCGGTCGGACGCCTGGAAACTCATGCACGCGTTCAAGGAGTATGTCGACCGTGAATGCGCTGGATGTGCCCACATCAAATACTGCCGGGGCGGGTGCCCCTACAACGCGATAGCGCCCACGGACGGCGAGATCCGGGGCGTTGATCCCCACTGTATCGCGTACAAGCGAATATTTGACGAGATCACCGACCGACTGAATAACGAGATGTACGGTTCTCCGGATATGGAGATGGGCGGGTTCGGTTCCCGGTCCCGGAGGAAGGCAAAACCGGGGATTATGTCGATCCTGCAGGCGATGGCGACAAAATGAGCTCCCGGGCCACTCTTTCTTTTGTCCGGATCAGCCCCGTGGCGTGTTAACGCGGTTAACAGCGGCTCCGGACACTGCACGAAGCCCGGCACGACCGCACCTGTACATGAACTATCAGGGAGGAGATGCTATCCCCTTAGCATGCGTGGAACCGATCTCACGGACAGCAGCCGGACGACTGCAGGGATACTGCTCTTTCTGCTCCCGGCCCAGTTCATAATCGCTCTTGTGGCCGGCGCGGCCATCGCGCCCGGGTATAGCATCAGCACGAATGCGATCAGCGACCTCGGCGTGATCAACACGACGGCATGGCTCTTCAACGCCTCCCTCTTCATGGCAGGCCTCCTGAATATCGTCGGCGGCTACTTCCTCTATCGTTCCTCCAACAAAGGCTGGATCCTCCCGATTTTCGTTCTCGCGGGTGTGGGGGCGATCGGCGCCGCAGTCTTTACGCTGGACATCCCCGGGATTCACGGCCTCTTTGCTCTCACAGCCTTCGTCTTCTTCAATATCCAGGCCATCGCAGGCGCCTCCCTGGTCCGGGGACCCTTGAAGGCGATCTCGATCGTTGCCGGCGTCATCGGTCTCGTCTTCCTGGTGACGCATGCCGTAAGCGATTTCGGCATCTTGAGCCTCTACGGCCCTATCGGCCATGGCGGGTCGGAGAGGATGATTGTGTACCCGGCATTGCTCTGGCTCGCGGCATTCGGGGGATACCTCATGGCGCCGTTTGTGGAGGAGCGGTGAGCGGGATCTTTTTGCTCGCTCACTTCCTTCCCACGGCCTTAAAGAACGTGTAGCAGAAGACCCCGTCCGGCCGGGAGGTGCGGTAGAGGTCGCGTATTCCCTGCTCCCAGTCCTCCCGGCTCATCATGCCCCGGCTCACCGCGTCGTCCCCGACACCCTCGACCATGGCGGTGAAGGTCAATTTCGTGAACCCGCGGGCGAGGTCCGGCCGGGACGCATCCACGTAGACCATCCGCGGAGAGACGCGGACGTCGCGGTATCCGGCACCGGCGACGAGCGGGTAGAGTTCTCTCCCGATCAGGGCGTTGCCGCCCATCTCCCGCTGGAGGTCGACAAGGCACCCGATTGCCCGGCGGGCATGGCGGCTATCCGGGTGGAAGTACGCCGAGCCGTGATCCCCTTCGATCACCGTGATCGTGCCGCCTTCTCTGAGCAGCGGGCGGAGGCATTCGAGCGCTCTCTGAGGTTCCGCCAGGTGCTCGAGAACGAAGCAGAGGAAGATGTGGTCGAAACTCTCCGGCTCGTAGCGGAGGTTGAAGATGTCCCCGGCCTCGAATGTGACGTTGGTGATGCCCTCGCTCTGCACGCGCTTTCTGGCTTCGCCAAGCGAGGCTTCGGAGATATCGACCGACGTGATCCGGGCATCGGGGCTGTTTCTCGCCAGGATCACCGTCTGGGCGCCGGTGCCGCACCCGGCCTCGAGCACCCTTGATTCCGCCGGATACCGGGTGTCGTCGTGGAGAAGCCCGGTCAGGGTCTCCGCCTGGTCGTGCAGCCGCTCCGCTTCCCGTTCCGTGTAGCCGTGGACGTAGTTTCTGCCGCTCATCCCGTTTTCCTGCAGAAGTTATAACACGAGCCCGCTATTAAGCGCCTGCGGTGGCCGGGCGCGGCGCGGGAAGACCGTACCTTCCGGACCGGACCCACAGGATCGTTTGAGGTATTCCGGCAGGCTCATTTCTATTTATCTGATATTTACAGCGCTAATCGAAAAGCAAAGCATTTTCAGGGGAGCAGGGCAACAGTACCCCAGCAGTCCCCCGATGATCTCTCACAAAGGCCATGAATGGCACAGGATGGCCCGGACGAAGACCGGGCGGTGCAGGGCGTGAGCGGCCGTGTCTGATATCCTCGCGGTTCTCCTCCCGGTTCTGGTCAGTTTCTGCATCATCTCGGCGCTCATCACCTACGGTCTCGGAGTGTATGTCTTTGCACAGAACCCTTCATCGCCGGTCAACCGGCTCTTTCTCGCGTTGAGCCTCTCCGCGACTTGCTGGGGCCTGGGAGAGTTCTTCTTCTGGCGTTCAACCGACTATGGTGGCACCTTTCTCTGGGTGAAGGCCGGCGCGTTCTGGATCTTTGTCGTCGCGTTCATGGTCCATTTCACGCTCGTCTTCACCGATCACCCTCTTGCGCAGGAGAAGAAGCGCAGCGTGCTTATCGGGATCCTGTACCTCCCTGCCCTGCTCTTCGCCCTGATCGGGCTCTCCACGGACCTGATCTATACGGTAGCGTTCCAGCCCGGGGCAGGGTATGTCTACCTCCCGGCACAGGGAAGCCCCGTCTACCTGGCCGAGCGGGCGTATGTCGTCCTGGGGCTGGGCTCGGCGATCTATATCGGCATCTCGTCCTGGCTGAGGGCGACCGGCGAGAGGGCCCGGCGCCAGAACGGGCTGTTCTGTATTGGTATCGCCACCGTTGCCGGGTTAGGCCTCCTCTCCGGAGAGATCCTCCCGGCCCTCGGAGTCTATACTGTCGATCTCACGTTCATCGGGGTCGTCGTCTTCTCCCTCCTTATGGCATATGCCGTCCGCAAATACAGGATGTTTACCCTGAGTCCCCAGACGGCGGTCCCGGATATCATCAGGACGATGCCCGACGGCCTGATCCTTGCCGATACTACAGGGAGGATCATCACGGCGAACGCGTCGGCGGCAGAGATCTTCGGCGTGGACGAAGCGGACCTCCCTGGAGAGCCGGTGGAGCGGTTCATCCCCGGGACAGAGTGTGCCGCGCTCATGGCAGCCATCGGGGAGCAGGGAACGTTCTCGGATATCGAGGCGGCGCTGCCTGCCGGCAGGGAGGGGATGGTCATCAGTATTGCCGGGGCACCTGTCAGGAACCCGGAGGGAGAGCCGGCCGGTTTTATCCTGATCGTCAGGGATGTCACCGGCCGAAAGGCAGCGGAAACAGCCCTCCGGACAGCCAACCAGAAGATATCCCTCCTCTCGCAGGTGACCTGTCACGACATCGGCAACGATGTCACGGGCCTTGACTGGTACCTGAACCTTCTTGCGGAAGACCGGAGGCATCCCGACGGAGAGGTCTACCTCGACCGGTCGGTCAAACTTGTGGAGAGTATCAGGAAACATCTCGAGTTCTCCCGCGAGTACCAGATGTTCGGGGTATACCAGCCGGTCTGGCAGCCGCTAGAACCGATGGTCGCCCGGGCCGTCAGCGATATTCCCCACCCGGGAGTCGAGATCTCCGCGTCAGTCGCCCCGGTGGAGATCTACGCCGACCCGCTCTCCCCGAAAGTCGTGTACAACCTGCTTGAGAACGCGCTCCGGCACGGGGGCGGGGTCACCCGGATCGGCATAACCGCCGACGAGCAGGCAGACGGGACGCTCGTCGTGGTCTTCGAGGATGACGGCGCGGGAGTCGCGGAGAACGCCAAGGAGAAGATCTTCGGGTATGGGTATGGCAGAAATACCGGGTTTGGGCTGGCGTTTACCCGGAGCATCCTCTCCGTAACCGGGATCACCATCCTTGAAACCGGGACGGCAGGCCGGGGAGCCCGGTTTGAACTCAGCGTTCCCTCCCGGGCGTGGAGGTCGGTCGAGGGAGACAGACCCGGTCAGGTCCCGGCAGATGATCGCTCCCGGAGGACAGCCGCAACAGGAGACGCTGAGGCGCCGTAATCCTCCTATCCCGGCGATTGTGTCGCCTTCCCGGAGTTGGGGATAGAGGTGTTCGAGCGCACAGCAGGGCTCTGCCGGGCTATCGAGGGATGGCCGGATTCATATCTCCGTTAAATCACCCGGAGCGCGACCTTCCCGGCATGATGCCCCTCGATATACCGGTGAGCATCGGCCGCGCGCTCCAGGGGAAATATCCGGTCAATATGAGGCTTTATCACACCGGAATCGACCAAAAAACCGAGTCTCCGTATGATCTCCTGCTCGGGCTCTCCGTTATACCCCTCGATCCTGACGTCCGGCCGGGACACCGGTTCCGGGTATATGCCGTTTGGAAAGGCGACCCTTCCGCCGCTGCGGATAGAGGAGACAACCTGTCCGGCAGCCTCACCGCCCGCAGTAAGCAGCGCGGCGTCGAGATCGTCGAAACCGCACGAGCGCGCCGCGGATGGGATATCATCCCTTCGACCATCTATAACGCAGCCGATACCGAGCCCTTTCACCATCGCCACACCGTCGCTCCCGGATGCGATCGCAAAGACCCGTGCCCCCATCTGCTTTGCGAGCTGCACCGCCACGTGCCCAACGCCTCCGCTTGCTCCGAAGACAGCCACCGACTCGCCAGGCTTGAGTTTTAGTACATCGACGAGCCCGCGCAGCGCCGTGATTCCGGCACCCGGGAGGACGCTTGCCTCTTCCGTCGTCAGGCTTGCCGGGACAAATGAGACGTAATCGGCATCAACCGCAACGAATTCCGCGTAAAAGCCGCCCTTCGGGTTCAGGAATCCCGGGGCGTAAACGCGGTCCCCGACCCTGAAGCGAGATACCTTCTCGCCGACACCTGCAATGCTACCGGCGCCTTCCGACCCCGGCACGTACGGGAACCGGGCCTCGATCCCGAGCATCCGGGCATATCCTCCCTCACGCTCAAACACATCCCATACACCGACACCGGCATACTCCACCCGGATTAAGACCTCTCCGGGGGCGGTTTCGGGTACGGGGATCTCCTGCACGATGAGTTCGTCGGCGCCTCCGAACCTCTCTATCACAGCGGCGCGCATTGCCTGTCCGGTCTGCTTCATCGTCGTTCTCCCTGTGAGTATGGGGTAATCGCCGCATAAAGGTGACGGCGGCCGGCAATCGCGACCACAAAGCACTTGGGGCTTCGCACGCTACCCCTTTTACGGAGTTCAGGTCATTCTATGAACCAATCCACCCCCCGGTGCGGAGAAGACCCGCCCCATACACTTGAAGACCTCGGCTGGACGGAAGAGCACGAGAGAGCATTCTCAAAGTACACCGGCCGGTATCTCGCCGGCCGCGTGGCCTGCCGGCAGAAAACCGTATGGGAGGTGCTTATCGACGACGGGTCCGTCACGGCCGGGATCTCCGGAGCCCTGCGAAAGCTCGGCCGCTTTCCCGCTGTGGGGGATTTCATCGTATTACTCGACCAGCCGGAGGCCGGAGCCTCGACAATCGTTGATATCCTCCCTCAGAAAACCCGCTTTGCGCGGGGAACACCGGGACGCGAAGGCGCCGACCAGGTCATTGCGGCGAATATCGATACGGTCTTTATCGTCACGGCCGCCGGTCACGACCTCAACGCCCGCCGGCTCGAACGTTACCTGGCGATCGCCCACGCATCCGGTGCCCGTCCGGTCATCATCATCAATAAATCCGACCTCGCAGACGACCCCGCATCGCTCGCCGACGAACTCGCCTCCGTCTCTTCCGGCATACCGGTCATCCCGATCAGTGCCGTGAGCGGTGAGGGAGTCGATCGGCTCGACCCGTACCTGGCGCCGCGAACGACGATCGCCCTCATCGGCTCGTCGGGCGTCGGCAAGTCTACCCTGATCAACCGGCTCATGGGCCGCCCGGTGCAGGACACATCGCATACCCGCGACTATGACGATAAAGGGCGGCACACCACGACCGTCCGCCAGCTCTTCATCCTCGCCGGCGGGGCGCTCATGATAGACAACCCCGGCCTGCGGGAGGTCGGCATCGGTACGGCAT
>Ga0265294_10005358_pt1 | contig 15669 bp, 13 predicted proteins | sample MunlanPumphouse3_FD_192504 | JGI IMG/M metagenome (GOLD analysis project Ga0265294, IMG submission 192504) | Groundwater microbial communities from a municipal landfill in Southern Ontario, Canada - Pumphouse #3 | ecosystem: Environmental > Aquatic > Deep subsurface > Groundwater | place...
GAAGCAGTGTATACAAAAGATAAATTGGAAATATTAAAAAAGATTAATCTTGAGATAGAAAAAATAAGATATTTTGTGCGGATAGCAAAAGATATGAAGTATATGAATTTGAAAAGCTATGCGTATATTTCTAAATTGTTAGTTGAGATAGGCAAGATGACAGGTGGATGGATAAGATCGCAAAGCACATAGCGTTAGTAGCGAGAAACGATTGGCGATGTGTAATTAGCTAAATAGCCCAGGAGACCTTGTGTTTACGGATGCAGGGTGCGGGAGTAAAGATAAAAGAAGCCCAGATACTGTTTCCATCAGATGTTTGGTTAACCAGATATTCTGAAAAAAGGCGAATTGCTTAAAACATATCATTTGTGTTCAAGCTAAGTGCATTGGATTAGATATTTTTTTTAATCCTAAATTAACGGGACAGTATTCGAAAATTGTGTGTTTGGGGCTGGTTTTCGCGGTGGTAATTGGAACAACAATGCTAACAACGCGCAGGTATCCAATCGTAACAATGCGGCTAACACTAATACCGATCGTAACAACAATTATTAAAAATAGGGACAGACACCTAATTACTTGACTTCACTTCTAGAAAACGATATAATTCTTGCATGCCTCGAATAGCAAGAGTTGTTGCAGTAGGATATCCCCACCATATTACTCAAAGAGGAAATTATAAGCAGAGAATATTTTCTAATGATACTGACAGGCAAAAGTATCTATCTTTTCTCAAAGAAGAAAGTGACCAATATGATTTAAAAATATTAGCTTATTGCCTTATGCCAAATCATGTTCACTTTATTGTAGTTCCTGGAAAAGAAGATTCTATGGCTAAAGTATTTAAATATGCTCACATGAAATATTCACAGTATTATAACAAGAGAATGCGTATAACTGGTCATTTGTTTCAAGGGCGGTTTTTTTCTTCTGTAATGGATGAATTATATACCTTGATATGCGCGCGTTACATAGAGAGAAATCCTGTACGAGCAAAAATGGTTAATAAATCTGTTCTTTGGGAATGGTCAAGTGCAAAGGTCCATTGCGGAATAGCTAAGCACGATGAGTTGGGAGTTAGAGAGCTTTTTGCGTATGTTGAGGGAGAACAGGAAAATTGGAATAAGTTCATAGAAATATCGGATAATTCTTGTGAACTGAAACAAATAAGAGAGCAAACGAGAAAAGGGAGACCAATCGGAAGTGCTGATTTTGTAGAGAGATTGGAGAAAAAGCTCAAAAGATTTTTGAGACTAAAGCCAAGAGGTAGGCCTAAGAAGATGGGTTAAATAGGTGTCTGTCCCTATTTAAATAAAACACTTTTCAAATGTTGTGCTTTATAATATAATAAATACTCAAATTAGCTATAAAGTTATTATTAAGAGATGATTCGTAAAGCGGTTATATCAGATTCGGTGAGTATACATGAACTTATTACGTTCTGGGCAAAAAAACGTAAAGTGTTACCCAGACCGTTGAATTATGTTTATGAGAATATTCGTGATTTTTGGGTTTATGTTGAACAAAGCAAGATCGTTGCGTGCTGTGCCTTGCATATTGTCGGGTGGGATAATCTGGCTGAAGTGAAGTCGCTCTGTGTTGCTCAAAAATATTTAAAAAACGGGTTTGGCAAAAAGCTTGTGACTCGTTGTTATAGTGAAGCTAAATCGTTAGGTATTAAAAAAGTGTTTGCTTTGACTTTTGTCCCTAAATTTTTCTTGCGGATAGGTTTTAGTGAAATTGAACGTAACAGCCTTCCGCATAAGATATGGAGCGAATGTGTTAATTGTGTTTATTTCCCGGATTGTAAAGAGCACGCTGTTTTGAAGGATATTAAATAAGTTTGGAGATAGTAGTTTTAATGTTATTTTTATGTTAAGGAGGTATAGACATGTCTTTAATTGATTATGGGTTCACTGAAGAGCAGAACATGATAAAAGATCTTTGCAGGCAGATAGCTGAAGAAAAGATTAAACCCATCTCTGCTAAACTTGATGAAACTGAAGAGTTTCCTACTGAGATAATGCAAGTTTTGGCTCAATCAGACTTGTTTTCTGTATGCCTGCCTGAAGCCTACGGCGGTATGGGTGGCGGCGTTACGGAACTTTGTATTGCTATTGAAGAATTATCACGCGTTGATGGCGGGATATCTATATGTTATGGTGCGTCGTTTTTAGGTCTTTTCCCTATATTAATTGGTGGGACGGAAGAACAGAAAAAGAAATATCTTCCTAAGATAGCCTCAGGCGAACATCTTTGCGCGTTCGGGTTGACTGAACCTGAAGCAGGATCTGATGCGTCGGCTATCCAGACAACGGCAAAAAAAGAAGGTGATTATTATATAATTAACGGGATGAAGCATTTTATCACTAACGGCGGCGATGCCGATATTTATACGGTTGTTGCCTCAACGAATAAAAGCCGTGGAGCAAGAGGTCTTTCGGTGTTTATATTGGAAAAAGGTATGGACGGTTTTTCGTTCGGTAAAAAAGAAGAAAAAATGGGTATACGTGCTTCAAGTACCCGCGAGTTGATATTTGAGAACGTTAAAGTGCATAAAGATAATCTGTTAGGCGGAAAAGAAGGTACGGGTTTTATCGCTACTATGCGTACTTTTGATCAGTCACGTCCGGGTATCGCAGCACAAGCTGTAGGTATAGCGCAAGGCGCGCTTGAGCTGGCTGTACGTTATGCCCAGCAGCGTATACAGTTTGGTAAGCCAATAAGTACTTTCCAAGGTATACAATGGATGTTAGCTGATATGGCAGCACAAGTTGAAGCCGCACGCGCGCTTGTTTATAGCGTTACACGTGCGATAGATAATGGTGCAAAAGATGTCGCAGCTGCCTCGGCTGCTGCTAAGATGTTTGCTTCAGATGTTGCTATGAAAGTGACAACCGATGCTGTGCAGATATTAGGCGGTTACGGTTATATAAAAGAATATCCGGCAGAAAAGTTTATGCGTGATGCTAAGATCACTCAGATATATGAAGGGACTAATCAGATACAGCGCAGTATAATAGCATTGGATTTAATTAAAAGGTATAAATAGTCTTTTGTTTATAACTTTTTGGTTTATGGATAAAGTGATTTGGCTTTTTGGTTTTTAGTTTTTTTAATATGGAGGATCCAATGGGATATCAGGAAACGCCTTGGGATATTGACCCGGACAAGTTGCTTAAATCTTTAACCGGTAAATTTCGAAAAAAATTTTTTGGCAAAACCTGGACAATCGTGGTTATTGTCCTTGCGGTTATTGCTTTGATGGGATCGTTTTACACTGTTGATGCCGATCAGGTAGGGATTGTTTTACGGTTTGGTAAATATGTCCGTACAACAGAGCCGGGCCTTCATTTAAAGATACCGTTCGGTATAGAACAGGCTATCGGCGTTAAAGTCGAAAAAAATTATCAGGAAGAATTCGGGTTTCGCACACAAAGTGCAGGGGGTAAGACTGTCTACAGTACGCGTCCTTATGATACTGAGTCGCTTATGCTTACGGGTGACCTTAATGTTATGGATGTTGAATGGATAGTGCAGTATAAAAAGAAAGATCCTTATAAAACGCTTTTTAATGTTCGTGATATTATTAAGACTTTACGGGATGTATCGGAATCTGTTATGCGTGAGGTGGTAGGTGATTACACGTTTAATGAAGTTTTGGCTAAACGGTTGATTATAGGTGATACAGTCCGTGAGCGTATGCAGACTATTATGGATAAATACGGCGTAGGTTTGCAGATTATAACTGTTAAGCTGCAGGATGTTAATCCGCCGGATGCAGTTCGACCTGCCTTTAATGAGGTTAACCAGGCCAAACAGGAAAAAAAGCGTATGAAGAATGAAGCTGACGAAGTTTATTTTAAAGTTATACCGGAAGCACGCGGTACGGCCGTAAAAATGGTTCAGGAAGCCGAAGGTTATGCCGCTCAGCGTGTTAATCAGGCTAAAGGTGATGCTGCTAGGTTTGATTTAACGGTTGCGGCGTATAGTAAAGCTAAAGATGTAACACGACGACGCATATATCTTGAGAGGATGAAAGACGTTTTGCAGGGAGTGGGGAAGAAATATATTGTTGACCCTGAGCAGGAAGGGATATTGCCTTTATTGAGGTTAGAAAATGAAAAATAATGTTATTGGTATAATTGCTTTTGTTTTGATTGTAGCGTTTTTCGGCAGTCCGTTCTATGTCGTTTATGAGGGCCAGCAGGCGGTTATTACTATGTTTGGTAAGCCGCGAGGTAATGTGGTTACAAATGCCGGGTTGAAATTTAAAGTTCCGTTTTTTGAAAAAGTACATAAATTTGAAAAACGTATTTTAGAGTGGGATGGATATGCCACGGAAATCCCGACAAAAGATAAGAGATTTATCTTTATTGATACAACCGCAAGATGGCGAATAAAAGATCCGTTAGTATTTTTCAAATCTGTACAAAACGAGAAAATTGCGCAGTCACGACTTGACGGTATAATAGACGCCGCGGTAAGAGATGTTGTAATGTCGAACAATCTAATTGAGATTGTTCGGTCATCGAATAGAGTCTTGGATACTTCTGAATTTTCTGATACGGATAAGATATTCATGGACGAAGGCGCATTAGAAGAAATTACTGTCGGGCGTGATAAGATGCGTGATGCGATAATTAAAATCGCTAAAGAACTTGTCCCGCAGTACGGTATAGAGATCATTGATGTGCGTGTTAAACGTATTAATTATCTGGAGAAAGACAGGCAATCGGTCTATCAGCGTATGATAGCTGAACGTAATCGTGAAGCCGAGAAATACAGGTCGGAAGGCCGGGGTATAAAAGCCGAAGTTGAAGGTAAAACGGACAAAGAGCTGAAAGTTATTTTATCTGAGGCGTATCGACAGGCTGAGGAGATTAAGGGTGCGGCCGATGCTGAGTCCACAGAGATATATGCTGAATCGTTTGGAAAAGATCCTGAGTTCTATTCTTTTGTACAAACTTTAGAAAGTTATGTAACTACTTTAAATAAGGATACATCTGTGATTATTTCAACTAAGGGTGATTATTTCAAATATTTGAACAGCCGGAATGAGAATTAAAATAGTTTCTATTAAAAACTGTGTGAATTTTTTCAAGGTGATATTTTATGTATAATGCCATTTGTTTGATATCTTGCCCGGACCGTAAAGGTCTAGTCGCAAAGATCACGGATTTTATTTCTTCAAATAACGGCAACATCGAGCATTTAGATCAGCATATAGATCCGCAGAGTAAGACTTTTTTTATGCGTGTTGAATGGGCCATGGATGATTTCAATATTTCCCGGAACGATCTTGATAAAAGTTTTTCCTGTATTGCTTCTGAGCTGGGGATGAATTACAAGATCTATTTTACTGACGGCAAACCACGTATAGCGATATTTGTCTCTAAACTTTCTCATTGCCTGTATGATATTTTGTTGCGGGTTAAAAGCGGTGAGTATAATTGTGATGTTCCATTGATAGTAAGTGACCATACTGAATGTCAGAGTATAGCCGAAAGTTTCGATATACCTTTTTATCATTTACCCAAAAATAGTAGTAATATTTCGAATGTAGAAGAGCAGGAACTTGATTTGCTTAGACAATATGATATCGATTTTTTAGTTTTGGCACGATACATGAAGATTTTTTCTGATAGGTTCGTGAACGAATTTGAAAACAGGATGATCAACATACATCATTCCTTTTTGCCGGCGTTTGCGGGGAAATCACCATATAGTCAGGCTCATGCCAGAGGTGTGAAAATAATAGGTGCGACAAGCCATTATGTAACGGAGCAGCTTGATTCGGGACCTATAATTGAACAGGATATAGTACGTATAAACCATAGCGATGACGTTGAAACGTTGCGTTGTAAGGGGCGTGACCTTGAACGAATAGTGCTAAGCAGGGCTGTAAGGCTTCATCTTGCCAAAAAAGTACTTGTTTATGGTAACAAAACTGTAGTTTTCGACTAAATCGGTTTAGTTGTTAGTTATAGCGATTTTGTTTTGTTTTTTGTTTGATAAAGTTTAATTATAAATATTTTTTTGGCATTAGTCTTAAATAACTTTTTTGAATGTCTATAGGCTAATAGCTGATAGCTAAAAGCTATTTAATGTAAAGAACTTGAAATAAATTACTAACTATGTTAAAGTAATTTTTATGTTTTTGTCGTTTATTATATATAAAACTATGTAGGAGAACTTAATGAAACTGCTAAAATTTATTTTATTACTTTTAATCTCTGGCACAATGGTCATCGGTTGTCATCAGTCTAAACCAAAAGAAAATAAGATCGTTATTTGGCATTGGATAACCGACAGGCGTGACGCGTTTGATTTTCTCGCGCAAAAATACAAAGAAGAAACAGGTATAGAGGTCGAATTCAAATTGTTTTTTCCGCCAGATATATATGGCCAGAAAGTTATTGCCGCTGCTCGTGCGGGCACTTTACCTGACATCTTCGGTATTCTCGGTGAAAAGAAAACGGTCGCCCGTTTTATACAAGCGGGCCATATATTGGATCTTACAGCCGTTATGCAGGATGATAACCTAAGCTGGAAAAGTAAATTTTATCCGCAGACATTGGAAGTTACCGAATTTTCGGATGATAATACTTATGACGTTAAACCGGGTATTTACGGTGTACCGATAGATACAAATGTTATGCAGTTTGTTTATAACAAAAAACTTTTTCAGGCCGCAGGGCTTGATCCTAAAAAGTCGCCTAAAACGGTTGATGAGTTTGTAAGTTATGCCAAAACCATTCAGGAGAAAACAGGTGAGGTAGGTTTTATATCGGGCTGGGGTGAAGGCTGGCTTCTTCATGCGTTGGCTGTTGAGTGGGCTATCAATATTATGGGCGAAAAAAAGTTTATCGATACGATAGAAGGTAAAGTCTCATACATGGATGAAGAGTGGGTTAAAGTCTTTTCTTTGTTTGAGCGTTTACGCAATGAGAATATTTTCCCTGCCAATATAGCTACAATGACAAATAAAGAAGCTGAAGATGCTTTTGCTAAAGATAAAGCCGGGTTTTCATTTAATGGCAGTTGGTCGGTAAATGTTTATTCTCAAATAAATCCGGAGATCGATTATGCTTTTTTCTCATTACCCGTTGTCGAGGTAGCCAATCAGGTAAAGGTGTGGGGCGGTGCGGGGTCTGTTTTTAGGGTTAATGCCGATTCGCCGAATAAAGATAAAGCTATAGATTTTTTGAGATGGATATCTGATCGTCAGCAACAGGATTATCTGGTTGTTGAAACAAATAATCTGGCGGCAAACAGATATTGTGAAAAAAGTCTACCGCCGGTACTTAAGGATCTTACAAAATCGTTCAATAGTTTCACACATCCGGATAATTGGCGATTGAATGAAGATGCAAGAGTCATAGAAACTTTTAATAAAGGTTTACAGCAGATAGTTATGGGACTTAAAACAGCACAGGATGTGGCCAAAGAGGTACAGAATAAAAAGGAAAAAGTTACACGATGAAAGCATCATTAAAAGATAATACTGCCAGTTTTTCTTTCGTTTTACCGGCTTTACTTATTTTTTTGGTCTTTTATGTTTATCCGTTTTTTTATAGTTTTGTCTTAAGCCTTACGGATTATTCACTTATAGGTAAATTTAATTTTAAAAACAGTTTTGTAGGATTGCAGAATTTCAAAGATCTGCTTGTTGATATAGATTGGTGGAAGTCATTTTATAACGCTGGATTTATAACCTTCTTTGCTTTAACCTTTCAGAATATATTGGCTTTATTGTTGGCGTTAGCCGTTGATAAAGTAATACGTATGCGTAAATTTTACCGAGTAGTCTTCTTTATTTTGCCGGTATTATCTGAGATTATTATAGGTCTTTTGATGAAACAATTTATGCTTTCTGAGCCTACCGGCCGGGATGTTCTGAATAATATACTCAATAATATCGGGTTAGGTTTTATGGCGCAGGACTGGATAGCCGGACATAATGTCAGGTTAATCACGGCACTTGTGCATTGCTGGAAAGGTTTTGGATGGGCATTCGTTATTTTACTTGCAGGCTTGCAAAGTATTCCTGACCAGCTATATGAAGCAGCACGTATTGACGGTGCTAATACATGGCAGCAGTTTTGCAAAATAACTATGCCGCTTTTAATGCCTGTTTCAACACTTGTAATGGTATTGACTATTTTGGGGACTATGCAGGCTTTTGCTATGATATTGGCATTGAACCAAGGGGCAGGCGGTGAAACGACCGTTCCTGTGATGATCATCTATAACCATTTAGGAACAGGACAGGCCGGTCTTGCGTGTGCTGAAGGATTGATATTAGGCGCTATTCTAGTAGTTGTCTCGTTTACCATGTTTTATGTATCAAAGATTATAAGGGAGAAATACGGTGTTGTACCAAATTAAAAAAGTAATATTTGTTATTTTTCTTCATATTTTTCTTATGAGTGTGGCGCTTAGTTGTATATTCCCGTTTATATGGATGATGAACGTGTCGTTGGAAACACAAACTCAATATGATCAGGATTACGGTTTGAGGCCGGTTACAAATCCAAATTTTCAAAATTATAAAACTGTCATTATCGATGAAGGTTTTTGGCGGTATTTTCTTAACAGTTTTGTCTATACTTTTGTCACGGTTATTTTTATCGTTCTTGTTTCATCTTTAGCTGCTTATGCATTCTCAAGATTGAATTTTCCCGGTAAGAACTTTATATTTTATATGTTTCTGGCCGCGATGATGATACCGTTGCCTGCAGGGTTTGTGCCTGTATATACATTACTTCAACAGTTTGGACTGCTTAACCGTACAGGATATGTCCTGGCAATGACAAATATTGGGTTATCAATAAGTATATATCTGTTAAAAACTTTTTTTGATCAACTACCTCGTGATCTTGAGGATGCTGCTAAAATTGACGGATGCAGTAAATTACAGACATGGTGGCATGTCGGACTTCCGCTGGTTATGCCTGCGTTAGGTGTCGTTATTATCTTTAACGCGCTTAATGTTTGGAACGAATTTGTTTTGGCATCTCTAATGTTCAGTAAAGACAGCTATATGCCGTTACAGGCCGGCCTGATGCAGTTTTCAGGTAAGATGGTTACTGAACATACTTTGATAATGGCCGCTTTAACGGTCGCTGCGTTACCTATAATTTTTCTTTATTTAAAAATGCAGAAACAGTTTGTCCGCGGTTTGACGGCCGGGGCAGTTGTGGGATGAACACCTTGGAAATAGTTATGTCTGTAATAAATTTCAAAAAATCTTTTATTTTATTTTTTTTCGCGTTATTTTTTCTTGTGCAGTTTTCTTTTTCACAGGGCACAAGTAAGGAATATGTAAATAAGGCATGGAGTCTTCGCGGCGAAGGGAAATTTGATGAGGTACACGCAACGGTGGCCGATTGCATATTACAGTACGGTGAGTTGGCTAATGAAGAATCGAAAAAACTTACTGATTTTCCGCCTAACGCGGAAATAAATAATTATCAGGCGATGAATGATGTAGCAACGTGTTACTTTATTAAAGGTGAAGCTTTACGCGCACAAGATGATAAACCTGCGGCTAAAGAAGCGTTTTCGGTAATAGTGGAGAAATATCCTTATGCTCAGGCGTTTGATCCGCGCGGTTGGTATTGGTCGATAAAAGAGAAAGCTGAAATGGCTATTGCCCAGATAGAAGGCAAGAGTTATGTCCCCGAAAATATAATTGAGGAAGAGAAACTAATAACTTTAAACGATGAAGGGACAGAGTTTCCTGTTAAATACGAAAAATACGGTGAGTTCAAAAATGTCGGAACGAAAGATTATGTGTATGTGATAAATGATCCTATCGGGTTAGCTAAAGCTATAGGCGAAGGATTGTATCCGAATACAACATCGGTTAAGTTTGATCCTGCGTTTATTGAACTCAAAAAGAAACTTTCTAAGATTGACCATTGGAGTGTTGTTAACTCACGTGATCTTAAGACTTCATTTTATAAATGGACTCAGGCTCCTGAATCGCCGGGCATAAAATTGTTTTATCTTGCTGATTTACTTGAACGCAGTGGGTATATTGAGCACGCGATAAAAGCCTATTATGCCATACTTGTACATTTTCCTAAAACATACGGTTGGACCTATTGGCGGACTCCGTGGTATATCGCAACAGCGGCAAAATATCGAATAATGTATTTATTGGAACATAATCCTCAACTTGAGCTTAAACTTGAAGGATGCAGTGTTATTATTGAGAATGAGTTTGACCATGATGTAAGAAATGATGTATTTATAGTCAATCCGGGCAAGTTAGCTAAGTTGTCTATGCTTGAGAGCGCAAAATATAAGATCAGCGGTTTGACTAAAAGCAAGAGGCGTTTTGAAGAGATCGTTTCAACACGCGGCGGTGATAAGGTTAAATTAGTCAAATATTCAACCGGAGATTGGCAGATGCTGGTTGACGGTATACCTTTCATTATTAAAGGCATAACATATGACCCTACAACGGTGGGTGAGTCACCGGATGAAGGTACACATAATGATTGGACACGTGAAGATCATAATGAGAACGGGATAATAGATGCGCCTTATGAGACTTGGATAGATGCAAACGGTAATAATCTAAAAGACAGTGATGAACATATAGTCGGTGATTTTCAACTTATGAAAGACATGGGCGTTAATATGATACGTCTTTATTATCAACCTTTTGACAGAGACAAAGAACTCTTACGTAAGATGTATGATGATTACGGTATCGCTGTGGGGTTAGGTAATTTTATTGGTAAGTATGCTATCGGGAGCGGTGCCACATGGGAAGAAGGTACAGATTATGATAATCCCGAACATATTGCCAATATGCTTGCTGATGTTGGTAAGATGGTAGAAGAATTTAAAGAAGAACCGTATGTTTACATATGGATACTTGGTAATGAGAACTTGTATGGTTTCGGGTGTAACGCGGATAAGAAACCTGAAAGTTTCTTCAAATTTGTTGATAAAGCCGCTAAGCTTATAAAAGAACTTGACCCATATCATCGTCCTGTCGCTATCGCATCAGGTGACACTCTTCATTTGGATATTTTTGCACGGGAATGTCCTGACGTTGATATTTTTGGTACTAATTCATATCGAGGCAGACATGGTTTTCTCAATTTATGGGATAACGTCTCGCGTATGGCTGATAAACCGGCAATGATAACTGAATATGGCGCGCCGTCTTTCGGGTTAGGTTTTTCTTTGCAGGAAGGCCAGGATTATCAGGCGAAATATCATGCGTCCTGTTGGAACGATATATACTATAATTCTGCCGGTTATGGCGCAGGTGACGCTATCGGCGGATTTGCTTTTGAATTTCTAGATGAATGGTGGAAGGCCTATGAACCGTGGTTCCATGACCGTAACAGGTTATCGGCTGGCCCGTTTCTTGATGGATATTTCTATGAAGAATGGTTTGGTTTTATGGGCCAGGGTGACGGTAAAACGTCTCCGTATTTACGTAAACCAAAGGAGGTGTACTACATATACAAACATTTGTGGGGGGGCGAAAAAGACTGAAAACGATATTGATTTTATGAGCGGGTTACGTTGACAATGCTCCTAAAATATGTTATATAAAGTACCCGGGTTTGCTGTTATGGGAGGTGGCAAGTTCAGGGTTTTATTGATAGACATAACCTTAAAAAGGGTTATAATATAAAGGCAATAAATACGATTAAACATTTAATGAAGAAGGAGGATTCGTTATGCGTAAGTTCTTTGTTTTAATTTCAGTTTTAGCTGTTATAACAGCGGGGTCTGTTTTTGCTCAGGCAGATGATTTTTATATTTATGCGGATAAAAATTCTCCGGAAAATCATTTTATTCCTAGCGGTTGGATGGGTGATACAGGTGATTTGAAGATGAACGATCAATCACAAAAAGATCCTCATTCAGGTACTACTGCTTTGGAGATCGGTTATACTGCAAAGAAAAGTGGCGGTAACGGCTGGGCAGGTATAACATGGCAGTCAGCACAGAACAATTGGGGTCAGAAAGATTCAGGTTTTGATTTAAGCGGTTTTAATAAATTATCGTTTTGGGCTAAAGGTGCAAACGGCGGTGAAGTTGTCACAGTCGCTAAAGTCGGCGGGATAATTTCTAAACCAGACGGTTCTTCGGTCGATTTTCCTGATACACTAAATGTTGAATATAAAGATCCAATACGTCTTACTGACCAGTGGCAGGAATACTATATTAACTTAAGCGGTGAAGATCTGGCTTATGTTAACGGCGGTTTTTCTATTGTATTTAATGCAGATCATTCAGGTGTTGATGGGCAGACGGTATATTTGGATGATATTAAGTTTTCTTATGATGAGAGTTTGGGCATAGAAGAAACAGGTTCTAATTTTCCATTTTATGTATATGCGGATTCTACTTCATTAGATAACCACTTTATTCCAAGCGGTTTCATGCCGGCAACTGCCGCACGTGACATTAAATTAGATACAAGATGGCAGAATCTACCTTTTAGCGGAGACACTTGTATAAGAGTTCAGTACGAGAATGTATCCGGCACAAGATGGGCAGGCGTTTACTGGCAGACACCTGCAAATAATTGGGGTTCTGTAGCTAACGCAGGTTTTAATCTTCAGGGCGCAACAAAGTTAACTTTCTGGGCACGCGGTGATAAGGGCGGCGAGATAGTGACTGAATTTAAGGTTGGCGGTATAGCAAGCGGTGAGTATGCGGATTCTGATAGCGCAAGCTTGACTAACGTTACATTAACAGATGAATGGCAGAAATATGAGATTGACTTACGCGGTCGTGATTTATCATATATCATCGGCGGTTTTTGCTGGGCAACAAATATTGATGTCAACGATCCTGAAGGTGTAGTGTTTTATATAGACGAAATTAAATTTGAGAAATAGTATTTAACAGTTACCCCCGAAAAATATTTTTCGGGGGTAATATTTTATTTGAGGTAAGTAGTGGATTTTAAGAAGAAAATAAGTTGTGTTAGCTTTTGTTTATTATTGATTCTTTCTGTAATCGGCTGTAAAGTTGAAGATCAATCTTTTAACGGAGACTTTTCAGATTATGCTGAACAACAGCAAGGCTCGGCTGATGCCGATGATAATGAGTCATCTGTTCAGGAGCAGCCGGTTGTTACGGAACCTGCTAAACTTATGTTGCCCGGTCAAACGGATTTAAAAATAAATAAAAATGAAGAAGGCGGTTTTTATCTTACACTTAACGGTGAGCCGTTTATTATTAAAGGTATAATATATAACCCTACGCCTATAGGTAAGGGGTATACTTATGATTTTTATTCCGATCCCGCTAAGCCGTGGATGATTGACGGTATATTAATGAAGGAAGCAGGAGTAAATTGTGTGCGTGTTTATTCCGCAGGGTCAGATCTTCAAAAAGTACGGGAGTTTGTCCATGATATGTATGAGAATTTTGGTATTTATACTATAGTAAGCGATTGGCTTGGGCTATGGGCATTGCCATCAGCGAATTATGCGGATATTGAATTTCAAAACCGCATAAAAGATAATGTGGTTAATGTAGTTAGAACACTTAAAGATGAACCCGGTGTTTTAATGTGGATATTGGGTAATGAGAATAACTATACTTTCTCAGGTAAAATCGGATTTTGGACGTCGCCTGAAATAGAACAAATCGAGTCTTTACGCGACAGGATATTGAAGAAGGCGGAAATATATTATACTTTTGTAAATGACGTTGCCAAAGAAATAAAAAAAATAGACAATAGACACCTTATATCTTTGAGTAACGGAGAGACAAGCTATCTTGATATAGCATCCAATGTGTGTACAGATATAGATACATTATCAATAATATCTTATCGCGGCAAGAAATTCGGCAATCTTTTTCGAAACGTAAAGAGCTCTTTTGATAAACCTGTTTTTTTATCCGAGTTTGGTGCTGATTCTTACGACGCGTTTGAAGGTAAACCTTCACAGGAACATCAAATCGAGTATTTACAAGCACAATGGGATGATATAAAAGAAAATATGGTTAGTGATACTAATTTTTCAGGCAATTGTATTGGCGGTATAGTTTTTGAATGGACAGATGAATGGTGGAAACATGACCATAATTTTCAAGAAGGCTGGAGTATCCATAACACCGAGGGCGGCTGGTCTGAAGGTGCATACTATTTCGATATACGGGTTGATGGCAATATGAATATGAATGAAGAATGGTTCGGGATCATGGAGCTTAGCCCGGAAATTGATGCTAACGGGATAAACACGCGAGTGCCTAAGTTGTCTTATTATAAACTTCGCCAGATGTATACAGGTCAGCCTATGCCTGAGATAGTTAAGGAAAATGATTTACCCGGCATGACAGAGCATATGGATGAGGCTGTCTTTGAATAATCTTTACGCTTAAATATATAATTTGTTCAGGGTGGTGGCGTAGCGTTTTTTTCTGTTTTGGATAGAAGCGTTTGGCTTTATCATTGTATTAATTTATATGTTTTTGCAATATGTATGAGTTTATTTCTGTAATATAAATGAAATTATTTGACTATTTAGCGCTTTGCGTATAAAATCATATTTTATAATTTTTCTTGGGACAATATATAACATATATAAATTAAATACTGGGAGTTTTTAAATGTCAAAAAAATTACGACGTGGTAAAATGAGATGGAACCGCCGTAAAAGAAAGCATAAAGGCCGTAAACCTTGCAAAGGGTAAAACTATCTAATTAGACTGCGAAAAGTTTGGTATCGGTAGTTTTGGGAAATTATGAATATATTTACTTTAATAAAAGAAGATATTAATACTATTTTTCATGAGGATCCTGCTGCCCGTAATATTTTTGAAGTTTTATTCTGTTACCCCGGACTTCATGCTATATGGTTCTACCGGATAGCTCATTTTTTCTTGGTAATAAGACTTAAGTTGATTGCGCGTTTTATATCTCATATTGCACGCTTTTTTACCGGGATAGAGATTCACCCCGGCGCTAAAATAGGGCGCAGATTTTTCATTGATCATGGTATGGGTGTAGTAATAGGTGAGACGGCTGAAATTGGTGATGATGTGCTGCTATATCAAGGTGTTGTATTGGGCGGTGTCTCATTAAAGCATACAAAACGCCATCCGACATTAAAGGATCGTGCCGTTATAGGTGCCGGTGCTATTTTGTTGGGACCTATAACTATAGGAGAAAACGCAAAGATCGGTGCGGGTTCGGTTATAATAAAAGATGTACCGGACGGTGCTACTGCCGTAGGTGTGCCCGGCATGATTATTGTTGATAAAGAACATAAAAATGTCAGTGGTGTTGATTTAGATCATAACAAATTACCCGATCCGGTTATTGAGGTTTTACATAGACTTGAGAAAAGAATCGAGGGATTGGAATCAAGAAATAATTAGATATTTATGAAGACAATACAAGAGATTAATGAAAAGATACGTACAGGTAAAGTCGTCGTAGTTACAGCAGAAGAAATGACTGACATTGTACGTAGTAAAGGTGCAAAGGAAGCAGCAGCAGAGGTGGATGTCGTTACTACCGCGACTTTCGGGCCTATGTGCTCTTCGGGTGTCTATCTTAATATCGGCGGGGCTACGCCTAAAATAAAACTTGGCGGAGGTACGGCGTTTATTAATGATGTGCCGGCCTATACCGGGTTTGCGGCGTGTGATCTTATGATAGGTGCAAAT
>Ga0265294_10005359_pt1 | contig 15668 bp, 12 predicted proteins | sample MunlanPumphouse3_FD_192504 | JGI IMG/M metagenome (GOLD analysis project Ga0265294, IMG submission 192504) | Groundwater microbial communities from a municipal landfill in Southern Ontario, Canada - Pumphouse #3 | ecosystem: Environmental > Aquatic > Deep subsurface > Groundwater | place...
AGGCGGATGCTGTAGTGCCTAATATTACAGAAGCCTGTTTTATGCTTGATAAAGAGTATAAGGAAGGACCATATACCAAACAGTATATAGAAGATCTTCTTTTAAGTTTAGCTCAGATGGGACCTGAAAAAGTAGTTCTTACCGGTGTCAGCTATAATGATAAGGAACTTGGAGCTGCGACATATGACAAAAAGGCTAACGAGTTCGGATTCTATGCAAGAAATAAGATAGAAGGTTATTACCATGGTACAGGGGATGTTTTTGGAAGCGCTTTATTATCAGCTATGATGAGAGGCAAGAGTCTTATTGAATCAGCAACTGTAGCAGTAGACTTTACAGTTGAAAGCATAATGCGTACATATAATGCGAAGACTGATGTTAGATTCGGCGTTAATTTCGAAGAAGGACTTCAGAAACTTGCAGAAATATTGAAAAAATAATATAAAAGTTAGATACATTAAGAGCAAGCATTTATATGCTTGCTCTTTAGTGTTTAAAAATGCTTTATGAAAACTGAGAATAGAATAAATCTGCGTAAAAACCTTTAAGTTCTAATAGTTCATTATGGGTGCCCTGTTCTATAATTTGTCCACTATTAACAACCAAAATATGATCTGCATTTTGAATGGTGGATAATCTGTGTGCGATTATGAAGCATGTTTTATCGGACATAAGGGTACGCATTGCCTGCTGAATGTTAAGTTCTGTTCTAGTATCAACATTTGAAGTAGCTTCATCTAGTATTAAAAGACTTGTGTTCATAAGCATAGCTCTGGCTATTGTAAGCAGCTGTTTCTGACCTTTTGAGATATTAGTTCCGTCATCGTTAATCATGGTCTGATAACCGTCAGGCAGATTTTCTATGTAATTGTGAATATTTGCTGCTTTGCAGGCTGCAACAACTTCCTCCATTGTAGCGTCCTGTCTTCCATATGTTACATTTTCATATACTGTTCCATGGAATAACCATGTGTCCTGCAACACCATTGAATATGCAAGGCGAAGGTCTTTTCTGGTTATATTATCAATCTTAAATCCATCTAGTGTTATAGAACCGCTGTCTGCATCGTAAAATCTCATAAGCAGGTTTATTAATGTGGTTTTACCTGCACCTGTGGGACCTACAATTGCAACAAGGCTTCCTTTAGGTGCTTTTAAGCTGAGATTTTGTATAATTGGAACATTCTCAACATATGAGAAATTTACATCATCAATTACTACATCACCCTGCGGGTCGGTTAGAGTAACTGCTTTAGAATCATCTGCTTTTTCTTCATCTTCATCAAGCAGCCTGAAAACTCTTTCTGCAGCAGATAAAGCAGATTGAAGTTCAGCAATAATATTTGCAGTCTCATTTATAGGACCTGCGAATTTTCTTGAGTATAAGACAAATGATGATATGTTGGCTATTGTAATTCCTCCAAGAAGATACATAGCAGCCCCAAAAACACTTATTAATGAAAGGGAAAGATTGTTTATGAAATTGACAGTAGGGCCTATTGTGCTTCCATGATATTCAGCATCGTATGTTACTTCTACGGTCTCGTCATTATTCTCATCATATTTTTGTATAGTATGTATTTCTCTTAAGTAAGCTTTTAGGGTTTTCTGACCACTTATCATTTCTTCAGTAAAGCCATTTAATTCACCAATTTTAGCACTTCTTTTTCTAAATAAGGGACGTGTCTTTTTTGTTTTCTTTTTAGTTACGACAATAGCTAAAGGAACTGTAATTGCAAATACTAAGGTCATTATAGGGGATATTACAAGCATCATAATTAAAGCGCCTATAACTGTAGTTATTCCTGCTAATATGTGTACTACATCATTTGATAAAGAAGTATTAATAACATCAATATCGTAAGATATTCTGGATAAAATATCCCCAGTCTGATTAGTGTCGAAAAAGCCGACTGGCAGTTTTGTAATTTTGTCAAATACATCTTTTCTCATCTTATATGTAATATTCCTGCTTATATTGACCATTACTATTGTAAGAAGGTATGACAGAATAGCTGATATGGCGAAGAAACCTAACATCAATCCTGCATAAAAGAATACAGTATCAAAATCTACTTTACCAAAACCATTTTCGATTGCAGATATAGCTTTACCTGAAAGAAATGGTCCTGCTAAAGATAACAGATTTGCTGCAAGTGTCATAGCTAAAGCTAAAAGTAGTAGGAACTTATACTGCCATATATAACTCATAAGTCTGAAGAATACCTGCTTCTTTTCTTTCTTTGTCAGTTTTTTGTCGTCAGGATTTATACTACGTGGAGGCATTATTACCACCTCCTAACTGAGATGCAGAAATTTCCTGATATATCTCACAATTTTTTATTAATTCTTCATGTTTGCCAAGTCCTATTATTTTGCCTTCATCTATTACTAATATCTGATCTGCATACATGATAGAACTGATTCTTTGAGTGATTATAATTTTTGTTGAATCCTTATAATTAGTATTCAAAGCTGCTCTTAATTTAGAATCTGTTTTGTAATCCAAAGCACTGGTTGCATCATCGAGTATTATTATTTCAGGTCTGCCTGCAAGAGCTCTTGAAAGAAGAAGACGTTGTTTCTGTCCTCCGCTAAAATTCATTCCTTTAATTGAAACAGGTGCATCAAATCCTCCAGCATCATTAATGAATGTTTCAGCTTGCGCATGATTAGCAGCTTCCTTAATCTGCATCAGATCAATATCCCTGCCAAGATTTAGATTCTCTTCAATCGTGTTTTTAAAAAGAGTATCATTTTGAAAAACTACTCCGAATTTACTTCTTAAATCATAAAGCGTCATATAACGGATATTTTTACCATTAATAAGTATTTCGCCGCTTTTTATATCATAAAACCTCATAAGTAACTGAGCTAAGGTGGACTTTCCTGACCCTGTAGCACCAATAATGCCAAGTGTTCCTTTTTTAGGAATTTTAAATGAAACATGATCAATTAAAAATCTGCTGTTGTTATACTTAAATACTACATCTTTGAATTCGATATGGGGTACTGAATCAGATATTTCCTCTTCTATGTTTAAATCATCTTCTTTATGAACAGTTATATCCCTTTCATTCTGAGCTTCAAGCACTTCCTTTATACGGTCAGCTGAAGCAGCCGCTTTTGAAGACATAGTGAATATTCTTGTAATTGACATCATTGCGCTTAAGATGATTGTAAAATAGGTCATAAAGGCAATAATTTTACCAATCTCTGTGGTTCCTTCATTTACTCTGAATGCGCCTATTATTATAACAACAACAAAACCTGCATTCATAAGAAAACTCATTGTAGGATTAATAGTGGACATAACTAAAGCTGCAGTTTTTTCACGCTTTGTTAAATTTTCATTTACAGACTTAAATCTGTTTCTTTCATGTTCAGACTTTGATAAAGCCTTAATTACTCTTATACCAGTTGCATTTTCTCTTACAACTCTGACCATATCATCATTAGCAAGCTGTATTTTTCTAAATAACTTAACTCCAACTTTGGATATTACTAAAATAAGTATTGTCGCTATTGGAAGTATGGCAATCATTGCTAAGGTCATTGTTGCATCAAGAAACAGAGTTATTCCTATTCCTCCTAAAAGAAGAATAGGTGCTCTAATACCCATTCTTTGGAGCATTCCAACCAGATGATGAACAGAATATGTATCTGTTGTCATGCGGGATATTAGTGTGGGTATAGTAAATTTGTCTACTTCTGAGTTAGAAAGGTAAGATATTTTTGTGAACAGGTCATGCCTTATACTCCTTGTAGTATCTCTTGCAACTGAGGCTGCCATTCTGTTTGCGATAATATTACCTACTATTGCCAGAAAAGCACATAATATCATACCTCCACCCCAGGCTATAACCATTTTCATATTTCCAGTTGGTATAACATTGTCAATTATATGAGAAAGAATCCAAGGAATAAATAAATCCATTAGGGTTCCAATTGTCTTGATGCTCAGACCAAGCGCAATCCTTTTTGTGTATGGTCTTACATATTGAAGTACTGTGTTCATATTTTACATGCCCTTAATGCTTTTCAGTCTTTTAAGAACATTGTTGATTCCCCTTCCAAAATAGTCATGAAGTATTGAATACTCTTCATACAACTTATCATATATGATGCAATTTTCTTTGTTAGGTGTATAGCAAATGTCTTTGATTCTTCCTAAAGTCTGTGCAGCTTCTGTTATTGATTTAAAATATCCTCCTGCTAATGCTCCGAATATCGCTGACCCTAATGCAGGTGCTTGTTGTGAACCGGAAAGACGAATTGTTCTGTTAGTTACATCAGCATAAATCTGCATCATCATTTCATCTTTGTCAGCTATTCCTCCTGCTGCATATAGTTGCTCTATCTTTACACCATTTTTTTCAAAATTTTCAATAATCATTCTTGTGCCATATGCTGTTGCCTCAATAAGTGCTCTATATATCTCGTATGGTTTAGTAGCTAAAGTCATTCCAATAATAACACCTGTTAAGTCAGCGTCAACTAACACTGAGCGATTTCCATTCCACCAGTCAAGAGCCAGCAATCCGCTTTCACCAGGTTTTTGAGTTATAGCTTTTTCCCGTAGGTATTTGTGGATGCTTATTCCCTTTTCTTTTGCCAGTTCTCTATATTCAGCAGGTATACAGTTTTTAACGAACCAGTCGAAATGATCTCCAACACAGGACTGACCGGCTTCATATCCGTAATATCCTTCAATGATTCCGTCTTCAACAACACCGCATATGCCTTTGACGGATTTTTCTTCTCTACCAAGTACCATATGGCAGGTTGATGTTCCCATAATCATTAGCATTTTATCAGCTGTGGTTATTCCAGCTGCAGGCATTGCGACATGAGCGTCAACATTGCTTACTGCAACAGCTGTGCCCTGGCTAAGTGATGTAAGCTGTTCTCCCAGTTTATTTATACTGCCGGCTTTCGTACCCATTGGAAGAACTTGTTCAGACACTTTGGTTCCAATTATATTTTCCATTCGAGGATCAAGTGCCTTAAAGAATTCTTTCTTAGGAAACCCGTCTTTTTTATGCCACATAGCTTTGTATCCTGCCATGCATGCATTATGAGTTTCGTTACCGGTTAACATCCATACAACCCAGTCACCGGCCTCTATGAATCTGTAGGTATTCTCATAAACATCATATGCATTTTCCATTGTTTCAAGAATTTTAGGAAAGAACCATTCTGAAGATATTTTGCCACCATAACGGTCCAGCCAGTCACAGCCCATGTTTTTTGCTGTTTCATTTATCTTATCAGCTTGTTTCTGTGCTGCATGATGTTTCCAAAGTTTGACATATGAATAAGGATTACTGGAAAACTCGTCTTTTAAACATAAAGGTGTTCCATTATTATCAACACACATCATTGTGCAGGCAGTAAAATCAATACCTACTCCAACAACTGATTCAGCGTTTATAAAGTTTCTTTTTAAAATAACTGGAACTGTATCGGACAAAACTTTTAGATAATCATTTGGATGCTGTAATGCGAAATCAGCAGGAAGCTTTTGTCCGTTAGGTAATTGTGACTCCATTACTGCGTGAGGATAATTGCTTACCTCTACATCGATTTCTCTACCATTGCTTAAATCAACCAGAACGGTTCTGCCTGAAAGTGTGCCAAAGTCAATTCCTATTGAGTATTTTTTAGTCATTGCAGCATAATCCTTTCGCTTATTAAAGTTTAAAGGAAGACAGATGAAATTGCAACATCAGATAGTGATTATATTTATAATCTTAACATATTTAATTTATATTAAAGTATATAGATATTCTTGTACCTTTGTTTATTTTACTTGAAATATCAATTTTCGCGTCATGTAAAGAGGCTGCATGCTTTACGATAGATAATCCCAGTCCTGTTCCGCCTGTATCTTTTGAGTGGCTTTTATCTACTCTGTAAAATCGTTCAAATACTCTTGGCAGATGCTCCTGCGGTATTCCGATTCCTGTATCAGCTACAGTTAAAACTGCTTTGTTATCATTTTTTTCGAGTGTTAATATTACGCTTCCTTCGGCTTTGTTATATACAATAGCATTATCACACAAGTTGTATATCATTTCATAAAGTATTGGAGAATAACCTTTGATTATGGTTTCTTGGCCTTTAAAACTGCATTTCACCTTATATCCTGATGCTTTCTGTTTAAGGTCATTTATAACTGTTAAGCAAAGTTCGTCAAGTCTAACATCCTCGAATTCTTTTATAAGATCAGCTTCATCCAGTTTTGATAATTTGATTATATCTTCAATAACTTGTAATAGTCTTGCAGCTTCACGATGTATAAGTTCTCCAAAACGCGGGATATCTTCTTTTTTTGCGATTTCTTTTGATATAAGTTCAGCATAACCGAGAATTGATGTAAGAGGGGTCTTAAGTTCATGAGATACATTAGCAGAAAATTCTTTCCTTCTTTGTTCAGCTTGATCTTTTTCTGTTATATCAGTAATGAATAGAACTGTAGCGAAATTCTTAGATTCTTCTTTTACAGGACTTGCGAACAACTGATATGTATAACCAGATCTGTTTATCTTTGCAGTATGCGGTTTTCCATTAAGTGATGATTCAATTAGTTCTATATATGAAGAGTCTCTGCATGATTCAAGATAATATTGTTTTTGTGATATACCTAATATTTTATTGGCGCTTTTATTTGATGCTAGCACATATCCTTTTTCAGAAAATATTACTAATCCCTCACTCATATTATCGGTAATAAAATTAAAGTCATCACGTGTTTTGGTTAGTTCATCCATTCTGTTTTTAATTTCTTTTTTTTGTTTTTCCATTCTTAAAAGCAAAGGAGAGAGTTCTTCATATGTATCATTGGATAAAGGATTATCAAGGTCTAGTTTGTTTATTGGTTTTACAACCACTTTAGTTAAAAGTCTTGCTATTAACAAAGAGATTAAGATTATGAAAATGAAAATCAAAATAAACCAGACAATTGATTCAGTAACAATTCCTAATATGCTCTTTGTAGTTGAAGCGATACGCAACACATCATTATTATTCAATTTCAATGCATAATAGTATGTAGATTCTCCTAAGGTATCAGAAAATCTTGTTATTTCACCCTGTCCGGTTTTCATTGCATCTATAAACTCTGGCCGGTCTGAATGATTGTCCATAGTTTGTATCTGTGCGAAATTATCATATGTAACTATTCCATCACTTGATATCAACGTTATTCTGTTAAGGCTCTTTGCACCTGCTGAATTTAGATAGCTTGATATATCTATAATGTTTTCGTTATACGACTTAATTGCTTCTGAAATATATATTGATTCGTTTCTGACTTCCCGTTTAATGGATGTTGCAGCATTGTTATATAAGATTGCTGATACAAATGCGAATGTTAGTATCAAAGTCAGTAAAGATGCAAAAAATATACTTGTGAAAATACGCCTTTTCATATATTTCCTCCAATCATATATCCAACTCCTCTGACTGTTTTTATTGATTTGCCATTTTTTCCAAGCTTCTGACGTAAAGTTCGAATGTGCACATCAACAGTTCTTGTTTCTCCGGGATAATCATAACCCCATATTTTCTCTAAAAGATTATCTCTAGTAAGAACAATACCTTTGTTAACCATAAGTTCATGTAATAGCTCGAATTCTTTTAATGTGAGTATTATAGAAGTATTATCAGACGTTACGATATGTGTTTTAGTATTTATATATATACCCTCATATTCATATTCATTGGAATCTGGGGCTTTTAAGGTTCTTCGCAGTACTGCCTTGACTCTTGATACCAGCTCCATTACACCAAAAGGTTTTGTTATATAATCATCTGCGCCACTGTCTAAACCTTTAATCTTGTCAAATTCAGTTCCCTTTGCAGTAACCATAATTACAGGTATGTGTGATGTTTCAGAGGATGACTTTATTCTGTTTAGTATTTCAAGTCCGTTTTCTTCCGGCAGCATAATATCTAGTAGTATGAGTTCTGGTTTTTTCTTTGAAATTTTCTCATATAGAATCTTGGCATTATCCATGCCGCAAGCTTCAAATCCGGTATTGTTTAATGTATAAACAACAAGTTCCCGTATACTGCTGTCATCTTCCACAAAATATATCATTACGATACTTCTACATGTATGCCAGTAATAGAAAATACAACCCATTCGGCAATATTAGTAGCATGGTCTCCTATTCTTTCAAGATACTTTGCTATCATTATTATATCAACTGCTTGCTCTCCGTGCTTCTTGTCTTTTGATATTAGATTGACAATACCATCTTTAACTTTTGTAAAAAGCTCATCGACAACATCATCATACTCTATTACCTGATTAGCAAGCTCCACATCTTTTTTTACAAAAGCATCAATGCTTTCTGATACCATCTTAATCGTTGCTTTTGCCATATCAGCAATATGTACTCTGTCTTTGCTTTCTGATAAATCTGCAAAGGTTACAATTTCTGCAATATCTCCTGCCTGAACGCCAATTCTGTCCATGTCTGTTATCATTTTCAATATTGATGATATCTGACGAAGGTCTTTTGCTACTGGCTGTTGTTGTAATATTAGTTTTAGACACATTGCTTCAATATCCTTTTCAACCTGATTGATATCTTTTACTGATTCCATTACTTTCTTAGCTAATGTAAGATCATTTTCCAGTAATGCCTTTACTGCAGAGGCTATGGCTGTTTCACACATTGCTCCCATGCCTATAAGGCTATTGTTCAACTCCTCTAACTGCATGTCAAATTTATTACGCATCATCCGAACCTCCCCGTTATATAGTTTTCTGTACGAATATCTTTTGGGTTTGAGAAAAGGCTTTCAGTATCGCTCATTTCTATTATTTCACCAAGTAGGAAAAATGCTGTTCTGTCAGATATTCTGGTAGCCTGTTGCATATTATGTGTGACTATGACAATAGTATATCTGTTTTTTAATTCAAGAACAAGGTCTTCAATCTTGGATGTAGATATTGGATCTAGTGCACTAGTTGGTTCATCCATAAGAAGTACTTCGGGTTCAACTGCAAGAGCTCTTGCAATACATAGTCTTTGTTGTTGGCCACCCGAAAGATCAAGAGCGCTTTTTTTCAATCGATCTTTAACTTCATTAAAAATAGCAGCATCTGTCAACGATCTCTCCACTAGTTCATCAAGCTTTGCTTTTGATTTTATTCCATGAGTTCTCGGGCCATAAGCGATATTATCATAAACACTCATGGGAAATGGGTTAGGTTTCTGAAAAACCATACCTACCCTCTTCCTTAAGAGATTGATATCTATATTTCCATATATGTTAGTCCCGTCTAATAACACTTCACCCTGTATTTTGCAGCCCTCTATAAGGTCGTTCATCCTGTTAAGGGTTTTTAAAAGAGTAGATTTACCGCAGCCAGAGGGCCCTATAAAAGCAGTTATCTCATTTTTCTGTATTGATATGTTTACATTCTTTAAAGCCTGAAATGAGTCATAATATAGATTAAGTTTTTTAATTTCAAATTTATCCATTCTTTTTTCCTTTCGTAAACTTTTTGGCAACATAAGCTGACATGGCATTTAAGAATATAACAGTCACAACCAATACAACAGCTGTTGCATATGCTGAATCAGTATTCATTCCTTCTGACCATAAGGCATAAAGATGTACTGACAGGGTTCTTCCTGAGCCCATAAGGTTTTTTGGTATCTGTGCTACAGTTCCTGATGTATATATAAGTACGGCTGTTTCTCCGACAATTCTTCCAATTGATAATATTATACCTGCAAGAATACCTGGCATAGCAGCTGGCAAGACTATTTTGAAAACTGTCCTGAGTTTTCCAGCACCTAATCCGAAACTGCCTTCTCTATATGTGTCAGGAATGCTTTTTAGTGATTCTTCTGTAGAACGTATTATTACCGGCAGTATCATTATTGCTAAAGAGAAGGAACCAGCAAGCATAGAGTAACCCCAGCCTAATGTTGCAACAAAAAGAAGATAACCGAACAAACCATATACTATAGAGGGTATACCTGAAAGTGTTTCTGTCGTTATTCTTATAACCTTAACACTTTTACTATTGCGGTTGGCATACTCTACAAGATAAATGCCAGAAAATATTCCTAAAGGTGCAGCCATTAATAAAGCTGTTATTGTCATTGTAAAAGTATTAACAAGAGCAGGGAATAGGGATACATTTTCTGATGTGTATTTAAATGCGAACAAATCCCACGATATATGTGGTACTCCTTTTATTAATATATATATTAAAATACCCGCAACTGCCATTAATGTAATCACAGCTGAGATATATACTATGCTTCTTAAGAAAATAGTCTGACTCTTTGCACGTTTCATGACTTAATTCCTTTCTTAATAGCTGAAAACAGAAGATTAATTATTAAAATAAATACGAATAGAACCACTGCAGTTGCAATAAGTGCTTCTCTGTGTAGATCTGCTGCATATCCCATCTCCAAAACTATATTAGCAGTAAGTGTTCTAAGTCCTTTTAAAAGTCCGGAGGGCATTATAGGCTGATTACCAGCTACCATTACGACTGCCATTGTCTCACCTACAGCTCGACCCATACCAAGTATTATACTAGACAGGATTCCAGATTTTGCGGCTGGTAGCATTGAAAAGAAAACGCTTCTTTCATGACTTGCTCCTAAAGCCAAAGAGCCTTCGTAATAACTGTCAGGTACAGCTCTTATTGCAGCTTCAGACATGCCTATTATGGTAGGAAGTATCATAATGCCAAGAACTATGGAAGCTGCTAACATGCTTGTTCCGCTGACTCTAAAAGTGTTTCTAATAAATGGAACTATTACCATAAGTCCGAAAAAACCATATACTACTGAGGGTATTCCTGCAAGCAGGTTAATAGTCGGCTTAATTATTTTGTACAATTTAGCTGGACAGAAGCGTGCCATGAACACTGCTGTCAGCACTCCGATAGGAACACCTATCGCTAATGCTCCTGCTGTTACATAAAGGCTTCCGATGATCATTGGGAATATACCATATATATCATTTCCAGGTCTCCACTCTTTTCCTAAAAGAAATTCAAGAAATCCAATTTCTTTCATTGCCGGAAGCCCGTTGGCAAAAAGAAATACGCATATTAGAAGTACTGATATGACGGACATGAAGGCGCTTGCAAAGAAGACAGCCTTCATGATATTTTCCTTTATGCTCTTGCTTTTTTTATTGCTAAGATTATTCATTTCCAATTTCCGACCATGAAGTTATCTCACCGATATAGATTTTTGTTACTTCATCTTTTGTCATTCCAGTTAAAGGATTCTCATTGTTAACTATTATGGCTATACCATCGATAGCTATTACTGTTGGTGTTACTCCTTTTTCTATCTCGCTTTCTTTAAGCGTTCTTGAAGCCATTCCTATATCGCATATTCCCTCGATAGCGCTGTTAACGCCTGTTGTGGAATCAGACTGGTTAATTTCAATAACAGCATTTGGATTGAGTACAGCATATGCTTCTTTCAATTTTTCCATAACTGGTGTTACTGAAGATGAACCTGCCACTGTTACTGTGCCGGAAGGTTTGATTCCTGAGTAGGAATCGCCTGTTAAAGCTGAGATATATCCTGCGCTTTCTACAACTGCTTGTCCTTCTTTTGATAAAATGTAGTTTACAAAGTCCTGTGCAACCTCTGACAATCCTTCTTTAACTGCAATATTAAAAGGACGTGAAACTTTGTATGTTCCGCTTTTGATATTCTCAACTGTTGCATCTGCTCCATCGACCTGTAAAGCTTTTACAGTATCATTAAGTGATCCTAAGGATATATAACCTATGGAATACATATTCTGAGCTACAGAAGCTAAAACTACTCCTGTGCTGGAATTGATATCTGCGGTGGCGATGGTGCGGTCTACTTTTACGCCTTCAGAATTTTTCTGCTCAATTTCAAAGAGTTCTATAAAAGCGCCTCTTGTTCCTGAGCCTTCTTCACGTGAGATTACTGTTATAGCAGTATCTTGGTTAAACCCTGTCTGCGTACACCCGCTAAACATAGCAAGTGCTAATATTAAGCTAATAACTATTGTTATAACTTTCTTCATACTTTTTTCCTCCAATTTTCTCTTTACCATAATCATTTTCTTTTTCATGGCTAAAGAATAACCTGTCAATGTAAAGACTAAGTACACTCAATTGTTAAATGTATGTAAAATATATAAAAAGAATGATGAAAAAAAGCCTTCTGTTAACTCTGAAAGAATTAAAAGAAGGCTAATAGATTTAGTAGTATGCTATTTCATATTCGAACCGAAACGTTTTATTTTCTGAGTTGTTGTTTTTTCCAGTACATCTGTTAGAATCTCTGTTTCCTTTATTTGCTTATATGTAGGCATGCGTTTATTTATATCCCTTATTATATTAGTTATTGCTGCATGTATGTCTTCTCCGCTTGGAAGGCGGCCAAGCTTTTCTTTAAGAACGTCAAGGTTTGGAAATATTTTCGCTTTAACCTGTATGTCATCTTTTTGTACAGTTCCCAACACAAGGACTTCTCCAATTTCTGGAAATTGCATTAAACGGTTTTCCAGTTCCTCAGGATAAATATTTTTCCCGTTCTGTGTGACAATAACATTTTTAATTCTTCCCTTTATATATAGGGCGCCATCAGGATCCATGCATCCGAGATCTCCTGTGTGGAACCATCCGTCACGAAGTACATAATCAGTAGCTTCCTGATCTTTGTAGTAGCCCAGCATTATATTCTCACCTTTAGCAAGAATTTCGCCGACTCCGGCTTCATTCGGGTTGTCTATTTTAAGGGTAACTCCTGGTATAGCTATTCCTGTAGAAGCGGCATTTAAGTAGAAGTCATTATTACCTGCAAGTAAAGGCGAGCATTCTGTAAGTCCATATCCTTGTAATGTGCGAATTCCAAGTTCTGCAAAATCGTCTACTAAAGATGTATCTAATTCCGCTGCTCCTACAATAAATAGCCTTATTCTTCCACCAAGTGATTTTCGTACTTTAGAACAAATAATTTTACGGATTATAAATGGTGTCTTGCGAAGTGCTTCTGCAAGAGATTGTGTCTTATATAGCTCTTTGTATTTTTCAGGACATGATTTTGTAATCGATTTCGTAATTCTTTTATTAAGCAGCTTCAACAGAGCAGGTACAACTACCAGTATTGAAGGACTGTACTCTACAAAGTTCTTTGCGATTTCCGTAACTCCGTCACAGTAGGTAATCATAGCTCCTCTTGATAAGATAAGCAGGCAGTCTAATGTGCATTCATATGTATGATGAAGAGGAAGTATTGATAAGGTTGTATCATTTTGTCTGATTCTTACCACAGAGACTGTTGAATGAATATTAGAACACAGATTATATTGTGATAAGCAAACACCTTTTGCACTACCTGTTGTTCCTGAAGTGAAGATAAGGATACGCATTTCATCTTTTTCTATTTTAATATTGTCAACAGTCAAGTAATCTATTGGGTTTATCGGTGAAGACATATTCATTATTTCAGTAAAAGGAAAGGCTTTTACATTTTCAGACAATAAGGTTTGTATATTGTCAGCATAGGAACTACCATAACATACTGCTTCACATTCTGCTGATTCCATAAATGCTTTTGCATCCTCTGGATGAATTTCTTTGTCTAAAGGAACTGCTATTCCAACTGTTGCAGCTGCAAGATAAGATAAAACCCATTCAAAACTGTTTTTTCCTATAATTGCAATTCTTTTGCCTTGAAGCCCTAATGCTATGAATTCATTGCATAAAGCATAAAAACGCTCTTTCAATTGTTTATATGTAATATATACATAACAGTTTGAGGTTTTTATTTTAAATGCTATCCTTTTTCCATATTTATCTGCACTGTGGTTTATAAGTTGACGAAAGTCTGTGAATCTGGGTTCATTGTATGTTTCTATTTTCATGAGTATCCTCCCTGGATAGTTTGTATAAAGGTTCTTATGAATCTATATACTCAAAGAGATTGCTCCTGAGAAAAAACATCTATACACATCAACTATATCATTATGCTTATATTTAAACAATGGACTTCGAAAAATAATCATTTTAAGCAAAGGAGGCTATTTGAGTAATATTTTTTCACCAGAGAGAAAAAACTTTTAAATAATGAAACTTTTTTCTCAAATGAGAAAAAACTTTTGACTAAAAGTAATGATTCTGTTATACTCTACTTAATTAAGGAGGACAATCATATGATAGTTCAAAGAAAAGAATATCTAGATACTCTTAAAAAGTGGCGCGAAAAACAGATAATCAAAGTTGTTACCGGGGTTAGAAGATGCGGCAAATCAACTCTTTTTTCCTTATATATAAATTACTTAATAGATACAGGAGTATCAAAAAATCAGATTATATATGTTAATCTTGAAGAAATAGAACATGAAAATTTACTTGATTATAAAGCACTATATGACTATATAAAAGAAAGACTTGTAAAGGGTAAGTGCACTTACATATTTATAGATGAAGTTCAGCAGTGCAAATTTTTTGAAAAAGCTGTCGACAGCCTATATATTAAGGAAAATGTTGACTTGTATATTACAGGTTCAAATGCGGTAATGCTTTCAGGAGAACTTGCTACACTTTTATCAGGAAGATACATAGAAATATCAATGTTGCCCCTATCCTTTACAGAATATCTTGATTTTAGCAAAGAAAAGGATATCAGAACAGCATTTAATGACTATTTGAGGTATGGATCATTTCCTTATGTAGCAGGTCTTGAAAAAAAAGACACCACTATTAGGACTTATCTTGAAGGGATATATAATACAATACTTATAAAAGATGTCGCAACTAGAGAAGGTATAACTGACATTTCTGTGCTTGAAAGTATAATCAAATTTTTGAGTAGTAATATCGGAAGCCCTGTATCAGCAAAAAAGGTAAGTGATACAATCAATTCAAGTGGCAGGAAGATATCTGTAAACACTGTTGACAGTTATATTCGTGCTTTGAATCAAAGCTATGTTTTTTACAAAGCGGATCGTTATGATATTAAAGGAAAACAGTACTTAAAGACATTAGGTAAATATTACATTGTGGATACAGGACTGAGGAATATGCTGCTAGCAGGAACGGCTTCCGATTTGGGTCATTTGCTGGAAAATGTAGTATATCTTGAGCTTATGCGAAGAGGGTACAAAATTCATATTGGTAAGTTAATTGATAAAGAGATTGATTTCGTAGTAAGCGGAGTAAAAGGAGTTGAGTATTATCAGGTCTCAGCATCAGTACTTGATAAAAACACAATGACAAGGGAACTTAGTCCTCTAATGAAAATATCTGATAATCACCCAAAATACCTGCTAACTCTTGATGATATTATTCCAAATGCAAATTACAATGGAATTCTACATACTAATTTAATAGAGTGGCTACTAAATAAGTAATTACAATAAAGTACAAAAAAATTACTTTACTACTTGACCAACTGGTCAAGTAGTGGTAATATGTTTTTGACCGGTTGGTCAAAAAATGACCTTTTAGTCATTTGCGCTAAACAGCTAAGCTTAATTGGCTGTCAAAGAAAGGGGCAGAACATGATTGATGTAAAGAATGTTTACCATGATTATTCAAACAAAGGGCATTATGCGGTGTCCGACATAACTTTTAAAATGAACAAAGGAGAAATATTCGGATTTTTGGGGCCTTCCGGAGCAGG